>Ga0255754_10000163_pt1 | contig 50389 bp, 54 predicted proteins | sample 101ome_22_FD_179954 | JGI IMG/M metagenome (GOLD analysis project Ga0255754, IMG submission 179954) | Coastal salt marsh microbial communities from the Groves Creek Marsh, Skidaway Island, Georgia - 101412BT metaG (version 2) | ecosystem: Environmental > Aquatic > Marine > Intertidal zone >... | reverse complement strand
CGAAGCCGTTTCCGCTGTGGCTCCCAGTAGTCCACCTGCGCCACTTGAGGGAGAGCAGCTAGATTTAACGACGATAGCGCAGCTGTCGAACATTGCTCGCGACCAATCGCTCCTCCTCGCTCGCCATTATCGGAATCAGGCGATAGCCGCCGGTATCGATGCCTCGACGCTGATGGCGATTGACAGCCGCCTGGCCTGGTACTCGGGCGATAGCAAAAAGGCGGCCACCCTGCTCGATACGCTAGGCGCCGATAATACGGCCTCTTTGGCCTTCGTCCGCCAGGAGCGCGAGTACCGAGCAGCGGCATCGGGAGATTGGCTCGCAGCCGCGAGGGCGGTCTATCAACAGGCAAAGATCAACGGCCCATCCGGCAATCATAGAGACCTGGGCGAGAGACTATTCCAATACCTGTTGCGCCTTCCAGACGCCAGCGTTAATGAGCAACTCAAAGAGTCTGGAGGGGACCCCGTCTGGCGCGCTTGGTTGGAAATGCAAACACCTTACCGAGCAGATCAAACCCGGTTCTCGGAATGGCTCGACCGCAACGCGGGACAATTGTCACATCCAGCACTACCCCGCCACCTTCTGACGTGGGCAGAGGGCCGTGATATCGATCGTTTGGCCATCATCCTGCCCTTGGACGGCAGCCTCGCCGCGGCAGGAGAAGCTGTTTTGGCCGGTGCCGTTGAGCAACTCTATGCACAATATCCGAACCCTGCCCGACGGCCAAAACTCACCGCGATCAATTCTGCGCAATACGACAGCGCAAGTGCAGCCTATCAACGCGCAGTGGGGGAAGATCCAGACCTGATAATGGGTCCGCTTACCAAAACCGAGGTCTCTAGCCTCCTTGATTTGGGCCCCTTTCCCATCCCAACCATTCTGCTAAACCAAATTGACGAAGACCCCGAGTCAGAACAGAAAAACAGACTCAATTTTAGCCTTGCGTCGGAGGACGAGGCGCTGCAAATAGCAGACATAGCGTTTGGTCGAGGCTGCAGAAATGCCATCGTCATCGCCGCCGCCGGTGATCGAGGAAGTCGACTACTCCGCGCTTTCACGCCTCGATGGACCCAGATCGGCGGCAAAATTCGTGACAGTCTTGTGATCGCACAATCATCTGAGGCGAACAAAGCCTTAGGGGAACTGTTGGGGTCAGGCTCGAGTGACGATCGAATCCGCGCGATCGAGACCGCCTTTGATCTGCCGGTAGATGCCAGGGGTCGCGGCCGAAGTGACTTTGAATGCATCTTCATGCTGGCGCCCGACCCAACAACTGCACGAGCCTGGCGCCCCCTACTGGTATTCCACATGTCTGGCGACACACCGGTTTATGCCACCTCGGCAATCAATGATGGCGTCAGGGACTCCCGAAACGGGGACCTCAATGGCGTGCTCTTCGTTGAGATTCCGGCGATGCTCCCACCCTATGTCAGCGATAGACTGAGTCGACTCCGTGCATTGGGTCGAGACGCGCTGTCGCTGGCGCAGCACTGGCACCAAGCGGCTGTCACAGAAGATTGGATCATTCGCGGAAATACCGGAATACTGCGGAGGAAACCCAACGGGCTGATCGAAAGAGCGTCGGAACTGGCAACTTTTGATGGCGCGGAGCCCCGATACAGCGCGCTACCCTGAGACGGTTAAGTTCAGGATAAAGACGCCATGCGCCGAGTGGGTGCTTACTGGGAGCAACAAGCCAAACTGTACCTGCAAGGCCGGGGCCTGACTTTGGTGAGCCGCAATTTTCTGACTCATCTGGGTGAGATCGATCTCATCATGCACGACAGTGTTCACTTGGTTTTCGTGGAGGTCCGCTATCGGCGGAGCTCAAGGTTTGCGTCGGCTGCGGGCACCGTTACACCACAAAAACGAGCACGCCTAACCAAATGCGCCAACTTGTTTCGTAAACAACACCCAAATTGGTCCGAATACCCTTGTCGCTTCGACGTAATTGCTTATGATGCAAGCGTCTCACTGCCCGACGCCATCTGGCTTCGAGGCGCATTTGAAGCGACAACATGGTAATTGGCACTGACAAAATTGTGGACGCCTATCCGATAATCGCCAGCTTTTTCCATCGCCACATCGAGAGTACGAGTCTCGCCGTAGACGACGTCGCAGAAATCGCAGGTATGGCGGCAGACGTTGCGTCCAATGCCATTCTCTCGGAAAAAAAACTGTTCAGCATTGGCCTTGGTGCCGATGCGGCCAGTGCGATCATGCTGGCCAGCTTACTGCAAAATGGCATACTGAGAGAGCGACCGAGCCTCCCCGTTCTTGAGTTAGCAGAGTATCGAATGGACTCTACGCAGACAGGTATCAGCTGGGTAAGTCAGCAATTACAGGCGCTTGGACAATCGGGTGACGTCGGCATCATCTTTGCCGCCAACCTGTCAGAGTCTGAGATTGAGCGGATCCAGGTCATTACCGAGCAACGGCAGATTACCCCCGTGTGGTTTGGGAAAGGAGGTCACGGACTGAGCCTGATTACAGTCGACGACTCTGTGGAATCCCGGCTGACCCTGAATCATGCAATTGCCATATGCTTGGCCAGATTGATTGAAACCAACACCTTTGGTCCAGTGGAGGACTGAATCATGTATCGATACTTTCCCTTGTTCATCGCAGCAGTGCTTTACGCATTCTTGCAAGGGTGCGGGAGCATTATGGCCAGCGCTGGCGCCGGCCCGATTGAAGAAGATATCAGCGAACGCACCTTCGCCCAGCAGCTGGAGGACGAAAGCATTGAGACCAAAGCCAAGGTCAACATCAATGCCGCGTCGACGGGTTTTGAAGAGGCACATCTCAGTATCGTCTCGTTTAACGGATTTGTTCTTCTGGCAGGTCAGGTCCCCTCGGAAGACCTCAAGACATTGGCCACCGACGTAGTTCGCAAGATCGACGGGGTGCGCCGCATTTATAACGAACTGGAAATCGGACCAGAAACCAGTGCTGGCACTCGCACCAACGACACATGGATCACAACGCAGGTAAAGACAAAGCTGCTCGCTAGCTCAGACACTCCAGGCTCGAGAGTCAAAGTCGTCACCGAAAATAGCGTCGTTTATCTTATGGGGCTGCTCACTGCGGAAGAAGCAGATCGAGTGGCACTGGAAGCGGCCGAGGTCAACAGCGCAGAGAGAGTCGTCAAACTCTTCGAGATCATCTCCGCCCCAGCTACTTCACCACCTTCAAGCTAGGGCGACCTCGGCCAGCGGGGGGTTCGGGGGGGTCTTCCGGGGCGGCCGCATCAAATATCATGCCCTGACCATTCTCGCGGGCATAGATCCCAAGGATGCCGCCGATTGGCACCAGAATGTCAGTCGCGACGCCGCCGAAGCGGCCGTTGAAAAACACCGCCTCGTTAGTCATCTCCAGACCCACGACAGCGCTGGGAGAAATATTCAGGACAATCTGACCATCTGACACATAGGCTTGAGGCACATCAACACCGTCTATGCCTGCGTCGACCAATAGATGGGGCGTACAACCGTTATCGACAATCCACTCGTAAATGGCACGAATGATATAGGGCCGACTGGAATTCAAAAAAAAATGCGTCCCTAGGGGCGCATCTCCCGTTCCTGAACCGACAGGCTCTCGCGAAACGCCTCTCTATTGAACAATCGGTCCATGTAATCAAAGAGTGGTTTCGACTGCTTACTTGGCCGAATGTCGACTCCGAGGGAGGGCAGGCGCCACAGAATCGGGGCTACACAGCAATCGACCAGCGAAAATTCCTCGCTCATAAAGAAGGGCTTCTCGGCGAATATTGGCGCCACCGCAACCAGGCTCTCTCGCAGCTCCTTGCAGGACTTCGACACCACGTTGTCGCTGCGAGAGGACTGGATAGCGTCTACCAGCGTGGCCCAGTCGCGCTCAATGCGATACACGAATAACCGACTCTCAGCCCGCGCGACTGGATAAACGGGTAACAGAGGGGGATGCGGGAAGCGCTCGTCGAGATACTCCATCATCACCTTGGATTCATAAAGAACCAGCTCTCGGTCTACCAGCGTAGGCATGCTGTTGTAGGGGTTGAGATCACCGAGCTCAGGGGGAGTCGATCCTGTCTCAGATTCCACCAACTCGACCGTCACGCCCTTTTCCGCCAACACGAGTCGGACACGGTGGCTATAGTGACTGGTGTTATCAGAGAACAGGGTCATGGAGGATCGTTTGGAGACGATCCCGGAGGCATCATCAGACATAGATTTTCTTCTGGCAGTTGGGAGCGATAGTCTACCACTCAAAAGGGGGGGACTGGATGCCCCCTCCGAATTAACCCTCTCTAATGAACGTCTTTCCAGTACTCGCGATTCAAGAGCCAGGCGAAGATAAAGAAGATCACAAGAAACAACAGCACGTATGTGCCAATCCGCAGACGATCCGACTTGTAGGGTTCAGCCGTGTAAGCGAGGAAATTTACCAAATCATAGATTGCGCCATCGAACTGTTCGGGTGACATTGCACCCGCCGTCGCGATTTCAAGCTTTTGACAGTCTGACGCTTTCGCTGCCATCTCTCCCGATTCGTCATAACACGCAGGAAGGCCCTGAAGCTCCATCAGCACATGTGGCATTCCCACATTGGGGTACACCCGATTGTTCACACCATAGGGCCGCAGATCGTCTTGATAAAAAGCCCGCAAATACGTGTAGAGCCACTCCGGTTGGCGCGCCCTTGAGATCAACGTGAGGTCTGGAGGCGTAGCACCAAACCAGATCTTGGCCTGCCCCTTGTCCATGCTATTCGTCATCAAGGAACCCAGCTTGATTTCTGGGTCGAATACCAGGTTGCCCTTGTAAAGATCCTCAGGAATACCGAGGTCTCGGGCGACACGGTTATGGCGAGAGTACTGCAGTGAATGGCACCCCATGCAGTAATTGGCATAGAGCGCAGCGCCACGCTGCAAAGAGGGCTGATCGGTGGCGTCCGCCTCAAATGCGTCACAAGGCATCGTCCCGCAGTTGTAAGCAGATTCCGCCCCAACAACCTTGAGCGGCAAGAAGGCCATTGCCCCCACCAAGGCCATCGTGGCGATACCCTTCCAAAGCCCCATGCCGCCATCCATAGTCACTCGATCGGGTTCGGGCTTTGTACGGTCCATACGCGACCACCACGGCATAGCGAGGAAGAAGAAAAAGTAAAAAATAGTGCATATCTGCGCCAGCAGAGTCCGCTCTGGCGTCGGCGACTTGACACCCAGCACGCCCAAAATAATAAAGGAAGCGACAAACACCAGCAGCATCACGCGATTCAACAGGCCCCGATAGCGCCATGAGCGAACCGGGTTACGGTCCAGCCAGGGAAGAGCGAAGGGAATTACGACCGAAATAGCGAAGAAAACAAAGCCCCAGAATTTATCGGGAACTGCGCGCAGCACAGAGTAAAAGGGAGTGAAGTACCAGACCGGTGCAATGTGCTCTGGGGTCTTGAGCCCATTAGCCTCCTCGAAATTGGCGTACTCCAGAAAGAACCCTGACATCTCGGGCGCAAAAAAGATCACGCCGCAGAAGAAAAACAGAAATACCGCAATACCCTGCACATCATGAACAGAGTAATAGGGATGGAACTGAATACCATCCAGCGGCACGCCGTTTGCATCCTTGTTCTTCTTGATTTCTACGCCGTCAGGGTTGTTAGAGCCAACTTCGTGCAACGCGAGGATGTGAAGCACCACCAGCGCAAGTAATACGATAGGCAAGGCCACCACGTGTAAGGCGAAGAAGCGGTTGAGGGTGATCCCAGAGATGAGGTAGTCACCGCGGATCCACGTAACAATGTCCTCGCCCACGACAGGGATTGCACCGAATAGTGAGATGATGACCTGAGCGCCCCAATACGACATCTGGCCCCATGGCAGAACGTAGCCAACAAACGCCTCCGCCATCAGGACGATGAAAATGAGCATGCCAAAAATCCAGATCAACTCGCGAGGCTTTTTATAGGAGCCATACATTAATGCGCGCATCATGTGCAGATAGACCACAATAAAAAACGCCGAGGCGCCAGTGGAATGCATGTAACGTAGCAACCATCCGTAGTCCACATCTCGCATGATGTACTCAACCGAAGCAAAGGCCTCTTCGGCAGAAGGCGTGTAATTCATCGTCAACCAAATGCCGGTCAGCAACTGGTTGACCAAAACCAACAGAGAGAACACACCAAAGAAATACCAAAGGTTGAAATTCTTGGGCGCGTAATACTCGCCCATATGGGTGTTCCAAGCGCGAGTCAGGGGAAGCCGCGCGTCGATCCATGAGATCAATCCGGTCAATGCTTTTTCCATCACGCTACCTCCGCGTCTACGCCGATGACCAGCACGGTATCGTTTTCAAATGTATAGGGGGGAATTTCCAGATTCGCTGACGCGGGGACGCCCTTATATACGCGTCCTGCCAAATCAAACTTCGAGCCGTGACAGGGGCAGAAAAAACCACCCAACCACTCAGCTCCGCCTAGGTCAGTCGCGCCAACCTCTGGGCGAAACTTTGGCGCGCAACCCAAATGCGTGCACAGCCCTACAATGACCAAGAACTCCTCATTTAGCGCTCTCCCGTCACCAGCAATGTAATCCGGCTGGGCGGAGGACTGGGACTGGGGGTCCTTGAGATCGTCATTCAGCGTTGCCAAGCCCGCGACCTGCTCAGGGGTGCGGCGCAGTACATAGACCGGCTTACCGCGCCACTCAATCACAACCATCTGGCCGGGCTCTAATTTGCTGATGTCAGCACGAACCGGCGCGCCCGCCGCTTTGGCCTTTTCCGAAGGGTTCCAGGACCCTAGAAAAGGAACCGCGACACCGGCAACGCCGCCAATGCCAACGGCTGAGGTCGCCGCCGTAAGAAAACGTCGTCGGGTCTGGCTGGCGTCAGCAGTATCGTCGTGAGTGTGGGCGTTGTCTGTCATATTTTAGCGTCTCCCGGTGTGCCGACGGGCCCGGCAACACGTGCTCTGGCGATTCATCTGTACCGATATGGTCATGCGTCGGCGAACAAGATCCATTCTGGGCGCGAAGTGTAATGGTCGCGCATGCCCCCAGCAAGTTGAAATACACAAGCGGGACTGGTTGAGATCAGGTCTCCCGCCCGATATCAGCGCTCGGGGCCGAAGGCGTTCACCAGAAATACCCCGACTACAATCAGCACGAGGCCCAGCCACGCTCTCCATTCCAGCGCCTGACCCAACACCAGGTAACCCAGCACCGTAATCAGAAATATGCCGAGTGCGGACCAGGTTGCATAAACCACCGCAACCGGTAGCACACTCAGGGCAAAGGTGAGGCAATAAAACGCCGCCGCGTAACAGACGATGAGAGAAAAAGTGGGCGCCGGGCGCGTGAAATTCTCACTCACCGGCAATAACAGGGTGCCACAGACCTCCAACACAACCGCGATCAGCAAATAACCGTAGTGCAAGTTCGCCTCCCGTTGCCGCTTGAGGGCAGAGATCGAGCTTGTTTTGTAACACGGTAAAGCTGGCTGTTCGAGTACAGCCGGGCAAGGGACGATGCAAAGTGCAACAAAAAGCCCGCATATAGCGGGCCTTTCGGGAGTTTATGCTAGCGATTAACGCTTGGAGAATTGAGGACGTCGACGCGCCTTTCGCAAACCAACCTTCTTACGCTCCACTTCTCTCGCGTCACGGGTCACATACCCTGCCGCGCGGAGCGACGCTCGCAGGCTCTCGTCGTAATCCAGCAGCGCTCGCGTCAGACCGTGCCGAATAGCGCCCGCCTGACCAAAACTACCCCCGCCGGACACAGTCACATTGGCGTCGAACGTGGCCGCATTCTCGGTCAGTTCAAGCGGCTGCCGAACGATCATACGGGCCACTTCACGGCCAAAATACTCGTCGATCGGACGCCCGTTGATCACGATGTTGCCGGTGCCTGTGCGTAAAAACACGCGGGCGGTAGACGTTTTGCGTCTTCCTGTCCCGTAATACTGAGCTGTTGCCATCTGGACCTCCTCAGACCGTCAGTGGCTGCGGTTGTTGTGCCGCGTGGGGGTGAGCAGGACCCGCATAAACCTTAAGCTTTTTCAGCATTGCACGGCCCAGCGGACTGCGGGGCATCATGCCCTTAACCGCGCGCTGTATGACCCGCTCAGGAGCCCGATCAATCAGCTGCTCAAAACTGGCGGACTTGATACCGCCCGGAAATCCAGTGTGATGGTAGTACTGCTTATCTGTTCGCTTTGCACCCGTCACACGGACCTTCTCGCAGTTGACCACCACGATGTAGTCTCCCATGTCCATGTGCGGCGTGTATTCTGGCTTGTGCTTGCCACGCAGGCGATGCGCGATCTCGGTAGCGAGCCGCCCAAGCGTCTTGTCTTCGGCATCGACAACCAACCAGTCGTGCTGGATGTCACCTGCCTTGGCGCTATATGTTTTCATAACCGGAGCCCCGGGGGCGAAATTGCGGAGCGCGGATGTTACTGGAGAGCAATGCCCCTTTCAACCGTTAATTTACCCCGTTTCCGTTACGGATGATGCTCGGCTTGCAGGTACTCTCGAGTACGCATTTCCTGCAGCCGGGAAACTGTCCTCTCAAACTCGAACCGGAGCCTCACGCCACCGTACATCGCCTCGGGAGCCACGTCGGCTGTGGTGATCAATTTGACTTTCCGGTCATAGAATTCATCGACAAGGTTGATGAACCGACGCGCGGCATCCTCCTTTTCCGGCGTCAACGCGGGAATACGCTCAAGGAGCACGGTGTGATACTCCCTCGCGATTTCCACAAAATCTGCCGCACTCCGTGCCTCCTCGCATAACGTCTTGAAATCGAACCAGGCGACTCCCTGCACAGCCGCACGGGCGGGCAACACCCTGTGATTTATCTCCAGCTGCCTGGCCTCCCCCACCGATTGGCCGGTGAGCGACTCAAAATAAGTGGCGAGCGCTCTCCTCGCCTCGTCGTCGTGGGGGATGTGCCAAAGATCAGCGCTCTGAAGCGTCCTAAAGCGATAGTCCGTATCCGATGCAAGATGAACAATATCCAGGTGCTTTTCCAGCAGTGCGATGGCGGGCAAGAATCGACCGCGTTGCAGGCCATCCCTATACAAATCGCTCGGTGGGATATTGGATGTCGCCACCAGCGTTACGCCGCGGCGCATGAGAGCTCCGATCAATCCCGCAAGAATCATGGCATCACCGATATCGCTGACAAAAAATTCGTCGAAGCAAAGAACCAAGGCCTCGTCGGCAAGTTCATCAGCCACTAACTCAAGCGGATCAGTGGCGCCGCTGTGGGCGGTTAGCGCCGCATGGACACGCTGCATGAACCGGTGAAAGTGCACCCTGAGCTTCTTCTCAACATCCAGGCTCTCAAAGAAGACGTCCATGAAGTGGGTCTTACCACGCCCCACGCCACCCCAGATATACAAGCCCTGCTCTGGCAGGGGATGCCCACCAAAGTGCCTGCGCATCCTCGACCACAGCCGCCGATCGCTGGCCGCGCGGGTGCGCAGGCGATGAAACAGCTCATCGAGCCGGGCTACCACTGCCGCCTGCGCTCGATCCTCGAGAAGCAGGCCCGACTGCAGGTCGCGCTGATAGCGTGCCATGGGAGAGAGTGGATGCATCATGATCTAGCGGGTGGAGTAAATCAGCGCGAAGCGTATCACGGCGGGGCCCACAGGTTATGTTGTGCCGCGGCGGTCAGCAAAAGAAACCTCTACATTGGACAGAAAAATACACCCCTGCGCCACTGCTCACCCTGGCCATCAGGCTTTGAAAATCTGAGGAGACAGGCGACGTCTTCCGGCCCATACAGTACACTACGCCAAGACCGCGTATGCGCAGGATCGGGCCGACTTTACACTGCCATTGATGGTAGCGGGCCCCAGAGCAGACTGGCGACATAAAGGATTGAGATGGAATCTGCGACAAATTTGATTATCCCATTCATTCTGGGAGGCCTTATTGGAGGGGGCTTGGGCTGGTATCTCGCACTCAGCTCACGCAGCGACAATAAACGCAGACTGATCATGGATCTCGAGAATCAGCTTGATCAAGCGCGTCAAAGCCGAGCTGACTACGAGGCAGAGGTATCTGAGCACTTTGCGCAAACGGCGGATCTGCTTCATAAGCTAACCGACGACTATAGGGCCGTGTACACCCATCTGGCCAAGGGTGCAGATCAACTCTGCGGCGATCAGGTGAACCTGTCTGCAGCCGCTTTAAATGCCCCGAGCGATTCGTCCGAGGATCAAGCTCCTTGGTCAGAGGTCGCGCAACCTCTGGACTATGCGCCGAAGAAACCCGATGAACAGGGCCAGCTATCGGAAACCTTCGGCTTGGACCGATCCAACAGCACCGCTGCCTGATTTAGGCCGGATTATCGATATCGATGAACTGGTGTGAACAGCCCAGTTCTCGACCTGCCTGAATTCCCACTGCTGCCGCGCCATAGCGCTCTGTTGCATGGTGGCCCGCGGCGATAAAAGAAATCCCTCGTTCCCGCGCGATATGGATCGTTTGTTCCGAGACTTCGCCTGTCACATAGAGGTCAACGCCCGCGTCAGCCGCCGTATCAATGTAGTGTTGACCGGCACCAGTGCACCAAGCAACGCTTCGGACCGCCCCATCGCCCACAGTCAAAAGCTCTCGTCCCAGTTGGGTCGAAAGATTCTCAGCGAATGATGAAAGGCTTGTCGCCTCTTCCAACGCGCCACTAAAAACAGGTAACGACGGTTCTGAAGGCGCCAGAGGCGCTATTCCCGACAAACCCATCAGCCGCCCCAACTGCGCGTTGTTGCCCAGCTCGGGGTGACAATCCAGAGGTAGGTGGTAGGCAAAAAGATTGATATCGTTCAGCATTAACGTGCGTAGCCTGCGCGCTTTCATCCCCACCAGCACCGCATCCTCTGACCGCCAGAAAAAACCGTGGTGAACCAGAATCGCGTCCGCTTCAGCTTCGATCGCAGCGTCGATCAGCGCCTGACAGGCGGTTACGCCAGTCACCAGATGGCGAATTTGTGCCTTCCCCTCCACTTGAAGCCCATTCGGACAATAGTCGCGATAATTTTCTGGTGACAACAGGGTATCCAGATACGCTCTCAGGTCTTGACGGGTACAGGACATTTGACGATCCAATGGCGGAACAGCAGATGAGAATAACCGGCCCACCATGATTTACAATGGGGGTGGGAGGACACCGTGAAAAACGATCTGCTTGCACTCATCTGGCCAGCGCTGGTTGGCGTCTTGGCGGCGACGCTCATTTTAGATAAGTGGGTGCTTGACTCGCCCAATCCAACTGATGCGGTGTCCCACAGCGGGTACCGCGACGCCGTCGCGCTGGCCACTCCGTCTGTGGTCAACATCTACACGGCTAAATTAGTCGAGACCCGGAGGGATCCTCGATTGAACTCACCGATCCTGAGACGGTTTCGATCTAACCAAGGCAGCACACAGCGCATCGAGCGATCCCTTGGATCCGGGGTCATTCTGTCTCGCGATGGGTATATCGTCACGAATAATCATGTCATCGCCGGTGCCGATGCGATTCAGGTTTTGTTGGCCGACGGACGATCCGCCAACGCCTCAGTGGTTGGGACAGACCCGGACACGGATTTGGCAGTGCTGCAAATCGGCCTGTCAGAGCTGACGCCCATTCGAATCGCAGACGTTAACGATGTTGCTGTTGGTGATGTTGTTTTGGCCATTGGAAACCCCTATGGCTTCGGACACTCAGTATCGCAAGGGATCGTGTCAGGCATCGGTCGATTCGGCCTGCAACTGTCGACCTACGAAGACTATATCCAAACAGATGCCACGATTCATTTGGGGAGCTCGGGCGGAGCGCTCATCGACAGTGCTGGGCAACTGATTGGCATTAACACCCTGATTTACACCGCCGGAAATGATGCCGGTAGCGAGACACCGGGAATCGGTATTAATCTCGCCACACCCAGCGACCTCGCGGCGTCGGTGCTTAATGACATCGTCCAGTATGGCAGTGTCATTCGCGGCTGGCTGGGGGTCAGTGTCGACGTATTACTGACTGAGGGGCCGTCGGGGTCACTGGTTCAGCAACTGATCGTTACTGATCTCGCCGCCGGAGGTCCCGCTGAACGCGCCGGCATCAGGCTGAACGATATTATCTCTTCGCTGGACGGTGAACCTGTCTTGGACGGCCGCGCGGCCATGTTGCAGATCGCCCGACTGAGACCCGGACACCTGTTAAGAGTCAGTCTCGACCGCAACGGTCAGTCGGTCGAGCTGGAAGCTGTCGTAGGCACTCGCAACAAGGTCGGGTGACCTAGCTGCCCCTGGTGATTCGCGCGCGCGCACTCAGCCCGTGGGCTTGCAAGGATTCGGCATCTGCCAATGTTGCCGCTATCTCCCCCAAGGCCAGTGAACCACGAGGCGAAATCTCTATGACGCTGCTGCGTCGCTGAAAATCATAGACGCCCAGTGGCGATGCGAAGCGCGCTGACCCTGCGGTGGGTAAGACATGATTGGGTCCAGCGCAGTAGTCTCCCAACGCCTCCGAGGACATAGCGCCCAGAAATATCGCGCCGGCGGCGGTAATCTGGTCGAGAAGCGCTCGCGGTTCAGCCACCGCCAACTCCAAGTGCTCCGGAGCAAGCCGATTGCTGAGCCTGACTGCCGCATCCAGATCGGGCACCTTGATCAAAGCCCCGCGATTTTTGAGAGACTTGGCAATCACTGCTGCACGAGACATCAGGGGTAACTGCTCCGCGATCCGCGCAGCAATTTCATCCAGATAACTCTCGTCCGGAGACAACAACACTGCCTGCGCGAATTCGTCATGCTCGGCTTGGGCGAACATATCCAACGTTAACCACTTGGGGTCGACTGAGCCATCCGCAATGATGAGTATCTCAGAGGGGCCGGCGACCATATCAATACCCACGCGCCCGAAAACCTGCCGCTTGGCCTCAGCGACGTAACGGTTCCCAGGCCCAACAATTTTATCGACACCGCCTATTGACTCGGTCCCATAAGCGAGCGCAGCCACCGCCTGCGCACCGCCAATCGTATAAGCCTCGGTCACCCCCGCGAGCCCGGCGGCCGCGAGCACCACCGGATTAATCTCACCTTTGGGTGCGGGTGCCACCATCACAATGTCTGAGACCCCAGCCACTGTGGCGGGTATCGCATTCATGAGCACTGACGAGGGGTAGCTGGCCTGACCGCCAGGGACATAAATTCCAACCCGGTCCAACGCAGACACACGCTGCCCAAGAAGACTGCCATCGGCATCCTCATACTGCCATGTTGACGTCAGTTGGCGCTCATGAAAGCTACGGATGCGCTCGGCCGCTGCGCACAGTGCATCGTGAACAACGGGATCAATTGCGTTTGCCGCCTCCTCCAATTCCGCGCTACCCAGAGTAAGCTGGGCCATCTCGGTCACCTCGCGCGAGTCGAAGTCATTGGTAAAGCGAAGCAACGCCTTGTCTCCCTCGCGCGACACCGCAGAAATAATGTCAGCGACTCTGCTCACCAAGGTTGTATCGGCCTGGGCTGGACTGACCATCAGGCGCGCGAAATCTTCGGCAAACCCGTCTTCCATCGCGTCCAGCCGCGCGAGATAGCGACTCGTCACTTTAGGCCACTCCCCCGCTCTTTGAGCACGGCGGAAAGTGCGTCGATCAACGTCATTACCGAGCTGTGGCGGGTCCGCATCGCAGCCTTATTCACAACCAAACGGGAAGAAATCTGGGCTATCTCCTCCAGCGCTTCCATACCGTTCTCGGCCAACGTCTTCCCCGTATCCACGATATCCACGATTTCGTCAGCCAAACCCATTAAAGGCGCCAATTCCATCGAACCATAAAGCTTGATGAGATCGGCGTGAACGCCCTTCTTGGCGTAGTGCGCGCGGGCCACATTCAAAAACTTTGTCGCCACCCTGACGCGTCGCAGCTGACCCCGAGAGGCCCGGCCTTTGGGAGCAGCGGTCATGAGTCGACATCGCGCAATGCCAAGGTCGAGGGGCTCGTATATTCCTGCGCCACCAAACTCCAACAACATATCTTTTCCCGCTATGCCCACATCGGCCGCGCCATGGCGCACATAGGTGGGTACATCCGACCCTCGAAGCACCACCAGATGAATGTTCGAGACATTGGTTGGGATAATCAGTTTTCTGCTCGAGGCCAACTGCTCAGTCGGCTCGATACCGACAGCCGCGAGAAGCGGTAGCGTCTCGTCGAGAATGCGGCCCTTGGTGAGCGCAATGGTCAGGTTATGGTCAATATTCATTCACTGTTACCGTCGGGTTAGCCGTCAACACGTCGGATATTGGCGCCCAGCGTCTGGAGCTTGCCTTCGATGTCTTCATACCCTCTGTCGATATGATAAATCCTATCGATACGCGTTTCTCCCTCCGCTACCAATCCGGCAATAACGAGACTTGCTGAGGCACGCAGATCCGACGCCATAACCGGCGCACCCTGCAATACCTCTTTACCCGCTGTAATTGCCGTATCTGTTTCAATAACAATATTCGCTCCCATGCGTTCCATTTCTCGCGCCTGCATGAGCCTGTTCTCAAAAATTGTCTCGGTCACTCGCGCGCGGCCCTCGGCCACGGTATTAAGGGCCGTAAACTGCGCCTGCATGTCAGTAGGAAAGCCAGGGAAGGGAGCGGTCACGACATCAACCGCACGGGGGCGTCGGCCTTCCATATCTAATTCCACCCAGTCGTCGCCCTCGCGAATTGTAGCGCCGCATTCTCGCAATTTTTCCAACACTACGCCCAACATCACTCCAGAGATTCCCTCGAGGCGCACCCTGCCTCGAGTTGCGGCGGCGGCCACCAGATATGTGCCTGCCTCGATTCGATCCGCCATTACTGAGTAAGAGCAACCCACCAGAGCCGGAACCCCACTGACATAAATCGTATCGGTTCCTTGTCCCGAGATCTTCGCACCCATCTGGTTGAGAAAGTTTGCTAAATCAACAATTTCTGGCTCGCACGCAGCATTTCTGAGAATAGTGTCGCCGCGGGCAAGTGCCGCGGCCATCATCGCGTTTTCTGTACCCCCAACAGTGACGGTACCAAAGCGAAAATCGGCGCCACAAAGGCCCTCGTTCGCGGACGCGACCAAATACCCCCCATCGGTAACAATTTCCGCGCCCATCGCTTCCAACGCACTGATGTGAAGATCAACAGGCCGGCTACCAATGGCGCACCCGCCCGGAAAGGACACTTCCGCGCGGCCGAAGCGTGCCAACAACGGGCCCAACACGAGTATCGACGCGCGCATTGTTTTGACAAGTTCATAGGGCGCTTTGGCCTCGGTGGCGGTGCCACTGTCGATAGACACGCTGTTAGGTCCAGTTGGCGTCACCTGAACACCCAGGCTGGACAATAGCGTCAACATGGTCGACACATCTTTCAGCTTGGGTACGCGACTTAGCTGGCAGGCCTCGCTCGTGAGTAAGGTGGCCGCCAGTATGGGCAGGGCCGCGTTTTTCGAGCCGGAAGCAACCAGTGAGCCGTCCAGCCGTGCCCCACCCTCAATGATCAAACTCTGCAAAATGAATCCATCAGTTATTGGTTGAAGCAGGAGTGCCGGTCTTGATGTTAACGGCGTGTAACGTACCATCTGCTATCAGCGCGGAGAGTGGCGCATAGACCTTTTGTTGACAGGCAACTGGACGCAATCCCTCGAAAGCGTGACTGACAATATGAATATCAACGTGGCCCCCGTTCAGTGACACGGCCACTTGGGATTCAGGGAAAGCGCGCAAAAGCAGGTCAGTCAATTCTTGTTCAGTCACGCGCCATCTCCTCCGCCTGCTCGGCAATCGTTGCATTCCAGTCATCGATCACCCGATCGAGATCGTCATTAGCCGCGCTGGCGAGCGCCGCAAACTGATTTCGATAGATTTCGCCAAGGTTGATGGTCTCAATAATCAGGTTCCGTAAACGCCAGCTGCCATCCTTGTACTGTCCCATTTGATAACGAATGGTATAGACGCGATCCGCCTCACCGTAGACCAGCTGTGTAACCGAAGCGATGCGCGCGCTCTGAGGCGAAGCCTCTACACCTTTCACCTCCATGTTCGCTCCACCAAAGGCCAAAAGCCCTTTTGCGTAGCTCCTAATAAGACCCTCTCTCAGCGTAACGGCGAACCGATCGCGCTGTGCCTTTAACGCTGCCTGTCCGGCGGCGTCGAGGGATCGACCCCGGCTGTAGTAATCCCCCATGACCGCGGTCGCAAAACCCCGCCAATCCACCAAATCAGCCAACACTTGATCTATGGCCTCGAAGTAGCGATCCGGATCCTGATCAAAATAGGTATTAGCCTCCGCAACCAACTCCATGACACGCTGTGTCACGTCGGTGATCACCTCCGCCGGCCCTGCGGCAGACCTGGGCGCCTCGAGATTTTGGGCTAACGTGGCAGTAGCCATAGAGAGACAGCCCAGCAGCACGGCAAGCAAAAATGTTTTGCGGTTCACGAATTCCTACCTCCATCGGTTTTGGGCTCAATCTTCTTTTCTTCGACCGAGTTGTTTCCATGCACAGGCACTACCGCCACACGCCTACTGGTTGACTGGGGTAAACTGCCACTCTCGGCCTCAGACTTTATAAGGTCAGGGTCCGGGGATCAGGAGCGGAGCCCGCGACCGCAGCACCTTGCGAAGGCGAATGATACCCGATCAGAGAGAGGACTACCCGCTGACGCTAAAGGAGTAGAAAACGCGATGTTATTGGGTTACGTAGCGGTCATCGCTGCCGGCTTGGCAGCCCTCGTCTGGAGCGCAGATCGATTTGTCGACGGTGCCTCAGCTATTGCGCAACGGGCTGGTCTCACCCCGATGTTGATCGGACTCACCGTCGTTTCGGTAGGGACCTCGGCGCCAGAAATTCTAATTTCTATTACGGCTGCCGTGACAGGATCTGGAACGCTCGCGGTGGGCAACGCACTGGGCTCAAACATTGCCAATATAGGCCTCGTGCTGGGGGTCACACTGCTTATCACGCCCCTCGCGATGCGTCGAGGCACCACTTTTATTGATTTGCCGCTCTTAATCGCCTCAGCGCTATTCACCGCATGGTTGATTTGGGATCTCGAGCTGTCACGCGGGGACAGCTTTTTCCTGCTTTGCGCACTCAGCTTTTTCTTCCTGCGAATAGCACAGCATGTCAAAGATCCCTCTATTGACGCTCTCACACCTTCAATACCAAAGCTCTCTGCGACACAGGCGTGGCTATCGTTTAGCGGAGGCCTGATATTACTTATCGCTTCCTCCCGTGTTTTGGTATGGTCTGCCACGCAAATAGCAGTGGCGCTGGGCGTCTCTGAATTGATTATCGGACTGACGATAGTGGCGGTGGGGACCAGCCTGCCGGAACTGGCTGCTTCGGTGATGAGCGCCATCAAAGGCCACGCCGACATGGCGATCGGCGCGGTGGTCGGCTCCAATATGTTCAATATTTTGCTGGTACTCGCCATCCCAGGTCTGTGGGGCAATCTGATTTTGGACCCGGAGGTCCTCTCAAGAGACCTTGCCACGGTATTTCTCACAACTCTGTTGCTTGCACTCGCTGCGTTATGGGGTTGGAATCGGGAAAAAGGCTCTGGCGAACTGAGACGCGGCACGGGATTCGCACTTCTTCTATGTTACGCCGGCTACTACTTTTGGCTACTAGACTCGCCGTGAACTATGCATTCTGACTCTGACCAGTTACTGATTGACTCTGCCAAACGGACCATAGGTCTTGAGAGTGCCGCGGTGCTGGCGCTCCTTGACGCTATCGGACCGGCCTTTGCGGCAGGATGTCGTCTGCTAATGAATACAACCGGGCGCGTGGTTGTAACCGGGATGGGAAAGAGTGGCCACGTCGCAGGAAAAATCGCTGCCACACTGGCTAGCACGGGTACCCCTGCTTTTTTTGTCCATCCGGGAGAAGCCTCTCACGGTGATATGGGAATGATCACACGCAGCGACTGCGTCCTTGCGCTCTCGAATAGTGGGAATACCCAAGAAATAATCACACTGCTCCCTTTGATCAAGCGCTTGGATATTCCGCTCATCAGTATCACCGGAGACGCCGAGAGCGAGCTAGCGCAGGCCTCCGCCGTGCATCTCCTTGCGTCCGTGGAGTCGGAAGCTTGCCCGCTTAATTTGGCTCCCACGTCCAGTACAACCGCCGCTCTGGTAATGGGAGACGCATTAGCGATTGCCGTCCTGGAAGCACGAGGTTTTACCGCAGAAGAATTTGCCTTCTCGCATCCCGGGGGAGCACTTGGCAAAAGGTTACTATTGCGGGTCAGTGACGTGATGGTCAAAGGCGACGAAATCCCGCGCGTGCTACCCACTGCAACACTGATCGACGCTCTGGATGAAATTACCCGCAAAGGCCTGGGCATGACCGCTGTGGCAGATAAAGGTGGCAAGCTTCGAGGGGTTTTCACAGATGGCGACCTTCGCAGAGCCATAGAAAATCAACACAACCTTCAACACACGTCACTCGAGACTGTGATGTCAGATACACCCACAACCATCTCCGAGGAAGTGCTCGCGGCGGAGGCGCTGGGTATCATGGAACGCCGACGCATCAGCTCCTTAATTATCGTCGATGACTCCCAATCAGTCTGTGGCGTGGTGACGTTGTTGGCACTTTTAAAGGCGGGCATTTCATGACGGGTAGAGCGGCCCAGCTGGCCGAAACTGTGCGCATGGTGGTACTGGATGTTGACGGGGTGCTGACAGATGGCTCGGTGTTCTACGGCGGCACCGACCAGGGCGAGATAAAAGCCTTCAATGTCAAAGATGGGCTAGGCATCAAGCGACTCATCGATAATGGTATTGAGGTCGGCATTATCACGGCGCGATCCTCAGAGGCGGTGGCTCGCAGGATGAAGGAGTTATCGGTCAGCATCGTATTGCAAGGCCGTGAAGACAAGCGGCAAGCATTGCTCGAAATTCTGGAAGCTCAGGATATAGCACCGGCCCAAGTCGCCTACATGGGAGATGATTTACCGGATCTCGGCCCGCTTGGCATGGTAGGACTGGCCACGTGCCCCAATGACGCCGTAAAGGCTGTCCTCGATCAAGCCGACTGGATAGCGCCGTTCCCTGGCGGTCGTGGCGCTGTGCGATCGCTGAGTGACTTCATTCTTGCAGCGCAGGAAAAAGAGATTCCATACCAAGAGGCGGATCGTTGAAAGCCTTTTTACTGGCGCTGGTGGGATTGGCGATGGCCGCCGTATTTTGGCATCGCTTGGCGCCCGACGTATCGCTGGACCCGAGCGCCTTCACCGACGGCAGAGAACTGGTGACCAGCTACCTCCATTCGGGGGTCAGAACCCAGTTTGCCGCTGACGGCAAGGTGGCAGATGTACTCGCGATTGATAGCGCTGAACGTAAAGAAGGCAGTGACGAAACGGCCCTTGAAGGCATCCAGTTTTTCTCGGAAAACACGGACGGCACGCAATGGCATATTGATTCGAGTTCTGGCCTATTTTTTGAGGATGCGAACGAACTCTTTCTACAGGATGGCGTCAGAATTTTCGAAGCCACGCGTAAGGGTACGATTGACACTGAGTCAATGTGGCTGTTGATTGACGAAAAGCGCGCCAAAGGCAATCGTAATGTGGTCTTGACCAGCCCGGATAGCCGCACCATCGGAACCGGCTTTGAATTGGATCTCGTGACGGATATTGCAACCCTGAAGGGCCGGGTGAGAACCGATTATGAATAGCCGAAAGCGGTCGGGCATCGTCGGGTTGGCACTCTGCGTTGCCAGCTTCAGTGTCGATCTCGTTGCGCTGGACTCAGATAAAGATCAACCAATCCAGATTGAAGCCGATATCGCTGTGCGCGACGAGAGCGCTGGCGAGACGCGCTACGAGGGCAATGTCATCCTGACTCAAGGATCATTGCGCATTACGGCCGATCTCATATCAATAAAACATGACAGCGCGGCAGCTGACAAAATAGTAGCAACAGGCCAGCCCGCCACGTTGGTGCAGCAACCGGCGAGCGATCAAGCGCCGGTTGATGCATCGGCCCGCCAGATCGAGTACGTAAGGTCTGAAGATTTGGTGCGTTTGATTGATGAGGCTCGCATAGCACAAGATGGATCCGTGTTGTCTGGCGACCGAATCGAATACCTTGTGACGCAAAGAAAAGTTAAGGCGGCCGGCGCACCCGGAGCAAGCGGTGAAAGCCGCGTTGAGGTTGTCATTCCTCCAGAAAACCTGCGTCGGACCCCCGACAATGACTAAAACACTCAGCGTCCATAACCTTGCCAAAGCCTATGGCGCTCGACCCATCGTCAAGGATGTGTCGTTACAGGTGAGCGCTGGAGAAATTGTGGGCTTGTTAGGGCCAAATGGCGCGGGAAAAACGACCTGCTTCTATATGATCGTGGGCTTGGTTGCGGCTGATGCGGGAGATATACGTCTGGACGGCGCATCCGTTATGTCGATGCCCATGCATAAGAGAGCGAGAGCAGGTATTGGTTATCTTCCCCAGGAGGCCTCGATCTTTAGACAGCTCTCCGTAAGGGACAATCTGCTCGCTATCCTAGAAACCAGACGCGAGCTGAGTAGGAAAGATCGCCTGTCGCTGGCGGATAATTTATTGGCCGAGTTCAACGTGAGTCACCTCGCAGAGTCGCTGGGACAGTCGTTATCTGGGGGGGAGCGTCGCCGGGTCGAAATTGCCCGCGCCCTGTCCACAGAGCCCACGGTGATGTTGCTTGATGAACCCTTTGCAGGGGTAGACCCTATTTCGATTTCCGAAATTAAGGACATCATCTCCCATCTTAAAGCCCGTGGGATCGGCGTCTTAATCACAGATCACAATGTGCGGGATACACTGGATATCTGTGAGCGGGCCTACATCGTTGGCGAAGGTTATGTCATTGCGTCGGGCGCCCCTGCGGACGTCTTGCAGGACGAAAAAGTAAGACAGACTTATCTGGGGGACCACTTCACCCTCTGACGGGAAGCGCACTCTTTGCGCACGTCTCGGAACGCGCTCCCTCGCTTGCAAGTTTCTTGCCAATTTATTCCAATGTGCGCTGACCAGCGCTAGACTGAACGCTCCACCGGTATAGAACAGGCAGATGAAACAGGCGCTACAGCTCAAGCTGGGACAGCAGTTAGCCCTCACGCCCCAACTGCAACAGGCCATAAAGCTGCTGCAGATGAGCACCGCAGATCTGCAACAAATTATTGAAGAAACCCTCGAGTCGAATGGGCTTCTTGAGCTTGAAAACGACGCAGCATCAGAGTCCGACAGTCTCGATTTTTCGCAGGAAGCGGCGGCAGAAGAAACCTCCGAAGAATTAGCCGTCGATGCCGCTTGGGAAGATCTCATGCCCTCCTCCGCGCCGCCGCCCAGTCTGGGCTCGGTAGATACCGACTTTTCTGAGCGCGACTCTGCCGAGGAATCACTCCGGGATCATTTACTCTGGCAATTGAACCTGACCCGGCTATCGGACGTCGATCATCTGATTGCACTGGCGCTCATTGATGCTGTCGATGCAGATGGCCGTTTGACCCAAAATCCTGAAAGTATTCACCGAGAACTTGACCTCGAGGAGGTAGAGCTCGATGAAGTCATTGCCGTGCTGCACAGAGTGCAGCACTTTGAACCCTCCGGCGTATTTGCGATTGATCTCAGAGAATGCCTGCTCATCCAACTAAGACAGCTCCCGGTTGACACTCCCTACCGTGAGCTGGCGGGAGCAATTGTTAGTCGACACCTCGCACAACTGCCCACGGCACCCCCACGGCAACTCGCTAAAAAGCTCAGAACAACAGAATCTGAACTTGAAGCCGCTGTCGGTTTGATCCGCTCCCTTGATCCAACCCCCGGGGCCAAAATTGGCGGAGATCAAACTGAATATGTCACACCAGACGTCTTCGTCTATCAGAGAAACGGACGCTGGCTTGTTGAACTGAATCCGGATATTGCGCCGAAACTCCGCGTCAATGAACACTATGTGTCTGCGCTGAATGGTGGCTCGCCTTCTGATCGTGGCTACGTAAAAGAACACCTCCAGGAAGCTCGCTGGTTCATGAAGAGCCTGCAAAGCCGCAACGAAACGCTACTCAAGGTAGCAACCAAGGTCGTAGAGCATCAGAAAAAGTTTTTGGAACTCGGCGAGATTGCGATGAAGCCGCTTGTACTGGCAGATATTGCATCAGAGGTTGAGCTCCATGAGTCCACGGTATCGCGAGCCACCACCCGAAAATACATACACACGCCGAGAGGCACCTTTGAACTCAAATATTTTTTCTCCAGCCGGGTGACTGGCGATGACGGTGGCGACAGCTCATCTACCGCGATAAAAGCGGCAATTAAGCAATTGGTAGGGGCCGAGGATGCGCGCAAACCGCTCAGCGACTCCAAACTGTGTAATCTACTCAAGGATCAGGGAATATCAGTAGCGAGAAGAACTATTGCCAAATACAGAGAGCAGCTTGCTATTCGCCCCTCCAATGAACGCAAACGCCTAAACTGAACCAGACAGCACGACCAGAAGGAGCGCCCTATGAACCTGACCATTAGCGGACACCATCTCGATGTAACACCAGCGATTCGCGAGCACGTCGAGGGGAAATTTGCGCCGATTGAGCGCCACGGTGACCACATTACACGAGCGGACGTCACGCTGGTCGTAGAGAAACATCAACATAAGGCAGAAGCGAATCTCCACGTGGCGGGCGCCGATCTCTTTGCCTCGTCTGAATCGGATGATATGTATGCGGCGATAGACGCTCTCGCCGAAAAGCTGGACCGTCAGGTCATAAAACAAAAGGAAAAGCGACGAGGACACTGACCGATGTCACTCACCTTAGAGACCAAACTCGCTGACCTATTGGTCTTCAGCCGGCTCTCTGTTAGCAGCAAAAAAAGAGTTTTCGAGAGTGCCGCAGAGGCATTCGGAGACGTAGCTGGACTACCCAAAGAGGCCGTCTATCGCGGGTTGTTGGACAGGGAGAAATTAGGTAGTACGGCTTTGGGCGACGGTGTCGCTATTCCCCACTGTCGGATCGAGGAGTGCGTTGCACCGCTAGGCTGTCTGATGTCATTGACCGACCCGGTAGACTTCTCTGCGTCGGATGGCATTGGGGTAGACATAATTTTAGTGCTATTGGTGCCCTCTCAAGCCACCCAGGATCACCTTAACTTGCTAGCGGGCGCAGTCGAACTGCTTTCCAAAGAATCAACCCGCGCTGCAATCAGGCAGGCGACTCAGCCGAGTGAACTGTCGGACATAGCGGAGAGGGGCGGACTGGTATGACCCCGCGACTCATCATCATCAGCGGCAGCTCCGGCGCCGGCAAGAGTAGCGCTCTGCGACTGCTTGAGGATGAGGGTTATTACTGCGTGGATAATCTGCCTCCCAGAATGATGGCAGATTTTGCGAGAGAAGTACTCCAACATCGCGACTACGATCGATTTAAAGGCATTGCAGTGTGCATAGACGCGCGCGCTATGAGCCCGGAGCGGGAGGGGGAAACCAATTCACTGCAAGAAATCCTGAAAACCAAGGATTCTCTGGTCATTTTCCTCGACGCCCAGCCCCACATTCTGCTTAAGCGGTTCAGCGAAACGCGTCGCCGCCATCCGCTCGCGGGCCCAAACAATTCATTGCCCGAGGCAATTTCTCGGGAACGACGGCATCTTGAGTTCATCGCAGCCCAAGCTGACCTCCTGATTGACACGACCGATCTGTCGCCGCGCGACCTCAGGGATGCGATAACTAGGCGCGTTATAGAAAGGCGAGACGGCCTATCTATCATGATCGAATCTTTTGCCTTCAAAAAAGGCATGCCCACCGACGCCGACTTTGTATTCGATGCGCGAGGGCTCTCGAATCCCTACTGGGAAGAACCGCTGAGGCACTTGTCAGGAATTGACGATCCCGTAAAGCTCTTCCTTGAATCAGATCCGAAAACACTGACTATCTACAATCGCATCAAGACATTTATTAGCGAGACACTCCCGGACTTCAACCAAAGCGATAGAAGCTACCTCACCATCGCCATCGGCTGCACGGGTGGCCAGCATCGGTCTGTCTATGTGGCGGAAAGGCTTCATGCCGACGTCCTGAAAGACTACCCTGCGACGCAACTTCGACACCGCCATCTAATAACGAGCGAGCCGTCATGAGCGAATCTATCCTCAGAGTGGTCAACCCGCTGGGATTGCACGCTCGTCCCGCAGCAAAAGTTGTGGACTGCGCCAGCCGGTTCAGTAGCGAAATCACCCTGCGTTTTAACGGTCGGGAAATTGATGCTAAAAGCATCATGTCAGTACTCATGCTGGCAGCGGGTCAGGGGTCGGAAATTATTCTCAATATCTCCGGAGAGGATGAAACCGCCGCCCGGGACGCGATAGAGACATTGTTTAATTCTGGTTTCGGCGAGTTGGAATAAGTCGCAAATCGGGCCCACCGGCTAGACCTCCCTCCAGTGCTGGGGATAATAGGCGCAGCACAGGAGGCCCACCGTTGAATTCACCCGCAAACTTCCCTACGAAATCCGAGCGCATCGATCAGGCACTGCGGGCCGGGACGCTGGGTGATGTGGCGGGGATCCTCGCGGAAATGCCTCCCGGCGATGTCGCTTATCTTTTGAGTTCCTCGCCACCCGACTATCGCGCCCTGCTGCTGGGTTTGCTGCAGTCGGAGCAGGAAGCGCTGGTCGTTAATGAGCTACCAGACGAGCTCCGCAGCGCAATTCTGATTGATCGAGCCCCCGAGGCGTTGGCCGGCATTGTTGAAAAACTTGACGACGACGACGTCGCAGACATCCTGCATGAACTGCCCGAGGACGTCACGGGGCAAGTGCTGGCGATCATGGATGAGCAGTATCGGCAAAGACTGCAAACCGTACTGCGTTTTCCTGATGATGTCGCCGGCGGACTGATGAGCACCGACACCATCACCATACGCGCCGATCTAACACTCGATGTTGTCCTCAGATATTTGCGACGCCACGTCGAGCTACCTCAGAACACGGACAGCCTCATTGTCGTTAATCGCAGTGACAAACTGGTGGGCCTCCTACCCATCCGCACGCTTCTTGTCTCTGATCCTGCGGTGTCCGTTCGGGAAATGATGATTACCGATCAGGAAGCCATCGCCGCAAATATGCCTGCAACAGAGGTAGCGCGTCGGTTTGAGCGTAATGACTGGATCTCCGCCCCTGTCGTAGATGAAACGGGTAAACTTCTGGGTCGAATCACCATCGACGACGTCGTCGACGTGATCATTGAAGAAGCAGACCATTCACTGACCTCGCTAGCGGGCCTCGCTGAAGAGGACACATTTGCAACCGTTTGGCAGTCAGCGCCGAGAAGAGCCGTTTGGCTCGCAATTAATTTGGCGACCGCATTGCTCGCCTCCTCTGTCATCAGCCTCTTTCAGGGAACTATTGAAAAAGTCGTCGCCTTGGCGGTGCTGATGCCCGTGGTGGCGTCAATGGGAGGTATCGCGGGAACCCAGAGTTTGACCATTCTGATTCGCGCCATGGCGATGGGACAGATTAATGATCGAAATCAGTTGTGGTTAATTGGGCGCGAATCACTCATCGGTTTGATCAACGGCATACTTTGGGCGGCAGTCGTAGCAATTACCGCTTCACTCTGGTTTGACGACTTTACGCTGGGCTTAATTATCGCTTTTGCAATGCTGATTAACCTCGTCACCGCGGGCTTATCGGGGGCGGGTTTGCCCCTGGTGTTACAGCGCCTCAACATCGATCCAGCATTAGCCGGTGGCGTTCTTGTAACGACGGTGACCGACATCGTTGGATTCCTCACTTTCCTTGGTCTCGCGACTTGGTTTTATGGATAAATAAAACTTGCCTATGAGCGATGAAGAGAATGTCGAGTTAGAACAAGGCGGTCCCAGCAAGAGCGAGCGCAAACGACAAATGCATGCTCTTCAGCAATTAGGCGAGCGATTAGTCGCGCTGCCACAAGCTGAACTGGACGCCATTAATATTGAGGATGAGCGACTCAGAGAGGCAGTTGATCAGGCTCGGCGCATTACGGCCAGGGGCGGATTGAGAAGACAGCTCCAATTTATTGGGAAGCTGATGCGCTCAATAGACCCCTCCAACATCGAGGAAGCGCTGCAGGTGCGGGATCAGCGCCACAACAATAACGTACAAAAACAGCATCGAATCGAATCTGCGAGGGACAAGCTCATATCGGAGGGCGACGATGCCTTAGGAGAGCTTCTCGCTATATGGCCCACAGCAGAACCCGCCCTATTGCGCCAGTGGCGCCGTCAGTATCAGACAGAGCTCAGCAAAGGCAATGAAAAAGCACATGGCAAAAAACTATTTCGCTATCTTGCCGGACTTGAAGAGGCAGGCTCTTTCGAGGATTGACTCCCAGGGGCGGGAGCGGTTGCCTCTGCGTCGAATACCCGTCTGAATATCACTTCGGGGTTATTTAGATCGCCACTGACTGAATACACGCCACTGGAAAGTTGATTTACCTGCTCCTCAAAGACCTTACTGATCACGTAGGCACCCGCAGCAATAGGTAAACCGCCAGCCAAGGCGGCTACCCAGGGAATGTTATCAACCAAAGGCAAGGTAACCACCAGCTCACCATCAACGGTTTCCTCACGTAAATCGATGTCGCTAGCTAAAGTAAAATAACCGCCTGACCCCTCGACAGAGAATCCGGGAATACGCAGCGCGCCCTGATTAAATTCAACAGTGCCGGCGGCACGATCAAAAGTGACGCCCGGATCAAAAAGCTGGTTTATATTTGCGCGCTGAAAAAGCCCCGCCAAATTCATCAAACTCAGCAGCCGCATTGCGCCAGCGGCTTCAGCATTGGCTGAGACGAAAGAACCCGATTCCATCGTCAAGTCCATAGACCCTGAGACCGTCTTCAAATCAAACAGACCGGGACTGCCGGTCCATGACCAATCGATATCAATTGCGCCGCCTCGCGTCTGCACAATGGGTTCGACACCGAGAGACTCGAGACTGGAGCCCAGATTATTGAATTCGACAGCCAACGCCAGCGAGGTAACCTCTCCACCTTGCGACCGTTGCCACGCAACTTGACTGTCGGATAACAAGGTGGCTCCGATCAAGTCTCCCGCCACCCCTGTGAGGTGCCAGCGATCGGGTTGCAGATCCGCGACCGTAAAGTCGATACCTCCTAACCGATTGCTTCCTCGGTAAACGTTACTGATAGTGACCGGCAATGGCTCCCAGGAGAGAGCCATTTCAGTCTCGTCCCCCATCGGATTCTCAAATTCTGGGATGCCCGAAACATCCAAACGCTCAATCGATAAAATCCGCTCGAGGTCAGCATCAAAATCCGCGGCGGATTCAGATATTGGTGCGGCGATCTGCTGGTGATAACTGCCTCGCAACCAGGGCAACATAAACTCAGAGCTAAACGACTCACGATCCGACACTACTGACAGATTCAGACTGCCCAGGGGTTGGCCGCGCCACAGCAATTGTTCAACGCGAAGTTCATCAACTGTCATTGCGGGCCGAGGCGCTTCTCCAGTCGCGGCCGCCGTCAGCATGTCGAACCACTCGACAAGGTCAAGTTGCGGCAGGAGGCCAGTTATATGAATACCCGCGCCGGCAGCAGTCTGAGGTTCTTTGGGAGGTCGTGTTCTCGGCGTTAGATCAATCGACGCACTCGATAGCTCGCCCTCTGATGTGTTCACAGTGGCAGAGAAACGCCCGAACCAGAACACTTCCCAATCTGCCCAACCACGATCATGCCAAACCAATCTAAGCGGGGCTGAACTCTCTCTTGCTTTTCCCCATGGTCGAGGTAAGTCGATCCTCGCACCCTCCAAATCGGACGCCACTTCAACCGTTATTTGATCCGCGACGGTGACCATAATTTCCATCGGTATAACGCCATCTATGGGAGGCACTATCGAAACAGAGCGCCATGTCATGATGTCTTTTATGTCCAGATCGAAGTTGAGCTGAGCGGCGAGCAAGGCATCAGCGGTTCTGCTTAATTCCGGTTTCATCTCTACTTTCAGTTCGCGCCCAAACAAAACGCCACCGAGATCATCACTCTCAAACCCGCGCTCGGTCTCATAGGACAATCCGCCCGAGACACGCTCAGCCGTCAAACCAAGCAAAGCAGAGTCGACTGTGACCGAAGCGAGGTCCACGTCGACCTCAACTTCGACAGATTGGGCGATATCACGAACGTCAAAGCCGACCATCAAATCTGTACTGGCAGCACCGGTTGTCGTCAGGTCGTCAAGCAATGGCCTGACAATCTCAAGGGGCGGCAACCCATACAGAGCCTGCTTGAGGCCGTTTACATCGCTTTCCGAATGCGCGCGGACTTGCAACCAAGACCTCTCAGGTCTCAGGCGCAAGCCCACGGAGGTGTTGTTCAAAATGAGCCCCTCGGTCGAAGCTTTTGAAGACCAGATATCGATATCGGTATCGTCGAGACGCAAAAGCCCCTCTGCCAGCTCAATCTGCGGCCATTGCTTTTGGTACTCAAGGGTTACGTCACTGAGATTTGCAGCCAGCTGCATGGTTTGCGAAGGGTCACCATACGGCCTGAACCCACCGAACCACAGGAACGCAGCCGACTCGACCTGGCCGGCTGGCAATGCAGCTTTCAGCCATTGGTACGCAGGTGTCGGTAGCCGCTTGGGCACATAAGCATCGCGCACACTGATTGGCGCCTCACTCAACGCCACCGCCAGCCGCATCTCTCTCTCGATCGACGCATTTTTGAAAAAGGGAATGTCAATTTCGAACTGTACGGTGGCGGTATGATCCGGCGCAGCTGCGAGAAAAAGTCCATCCTCCAGAAAAAGCGCGTCTTTTTGCCAATGGCCCGAGAGCACTCCCGTCACGGATTGCAAAGTAATGGGAACCTCATAGACGCCCGGCAAATCCAGCGCAAAATCCTCGGTCAGCACCCAGGCCTCCGCGCCATCTTGGTTTGCGACAATACTGGCATCTATCCCACCAAGCCCGGGCACAGTGCGGTAGGGTTGAGTCGTCGCATCAGCCACGACAATTGATGCCGCCCAATTCTCTAGCGGCTGATCTAATTGGGCTGTCTCAACGGATATCGCCTCAATACGACCGCTAGGATTCAAGGTGGCGAGGATCTTGCTGGCCTTCTCCGGCAACACCTCGCTCGCCAGCAAAAGATCGATTAATGGAGCGATCTCCAGCTCTCGCGACCTGCATTGCCATCCGCGTTCTGCGTCAGCGCACTGCAGGCGCTCCACCAACAGCGCCTCGTCAGTGTGAGCCAGTTTTAAGTCTTCAATCCAGAGATGGGGCTGATCAGACACCCCTTCTAGAGCCGCAGAAAAAGAAACACCCTCCAGCACCACGCGATCAGTGCCGGTCTCGATAATATTTTTAAAGTCGGTTTGCAGCGTGACGTCAGCGCGCTCCTGAGAAACACTGAGCCAGAAGTTGGCACTGCCCTCTGCGGCCAGCGTTACCCCGAGCGCCTGTGCCGCCAGCCCTAATCCGTCCCCCGTAACGAAACCATGAAATTCACCAGAAAACTTTTTGTAATTGCGAGGGTCTCCAGTACCAAAACCTTCCGCAGCGAATACCTCTCCCTCGTCCGAATGGAGCGAGATTTTGAGATCTCTGCGGCTCCCTTCTCTGACCATATCCAGATCAAGGGTGAGCGCTCGCGCCAACAGGGACTGAGTCTCGGCTTGAGGGCTCTCCAGAAGCCGCGCCTCCCGGATCACCAGCCGCTCAAACCCATTCAAGAAGCCTTCTAAGCCCGGGGGTAAAGGCTGATCTTGCCGCCTGGGACCCGGCAGAGCGCGAAAAACAGGTTTTGTCAGAAGGACCTCATCAAAACGAAGTCCACCCGACAATAAGCTCGCCCACGCATCGAGACGAATAGAGACGCTCGGCAAATTGAGCCATTCCCCGCTTGCATCATCGCGAATGGCCAAATCCTCGATTTGGATGCGAGGAGAAAATCCGGCCATTTCCCCTTTTATCGCGCCTATTGAGACATCGCCGTTCGCCAGGGATGACAACACGGCTGAGACCTCGGACTGCGCGTTGGAGATGGCTCTCATCGCCAATCGACCGCTACTGACATAAATGGCCAAACCCACCAAGGTGACCACCATCAGAGGCCAGATAATTCGACCCAATAGTTGAGGGAGCCCCCTAGCCATATCTGACCGGGATATTGGCGGTTAACAAAAGTTCCCGTGTTTCGCACAGGGGCAAGCCAACGACCGCGCTATAGCTACCTTCTATCCTGCTGACGAACGCCCCCGCGTATCCCTGAATGGCGTAAGCACCCGCCTTCCCCACATACTCATCCATCATCAAATATTGAGTGATAACGTTCTCTGACAAATGCGCGAACGTCACCAAAGTGGTCACTTTGCGAGTCAAAGCGCGGCCCGCAATATTTAATGTAATCGCCGTATATACCTCATGGGTACAACCAGAAAGACGCTGTAAAAACGCTCTGGCGCTCTCGGGGCCGTCGGGCTTTCCTAAAATGCTCGATCCTATTGCGACGGTGGTGTCGGCACCCAGCACGGCGCGGTCCGCCGAGGCATATCGCTGTGCTTTTTCCACCGACAGCCGTGCAACGTAGTCGAGCGGGCTCTCATTGAGCAACACAGACTCGTCTATATCTGGGTCAACGGTATCGAAATCGTTAACCAATTGGGAGAGGAGCGCCCTGCGCCTTGGGCTGGCCGATGCAAGCAAGAGCACCATGAATTAGCTGACCTCGTAGTAACGTCTGAGTGAACGCAGAATTTCTCTGACAACCAACCAGCAAACCGTCGAACAGAAAAGCCCCACTAATCCCAGCCAGGGCAGACCGGGCATGCCCATGCCATTTCTGAGCCACTGCTCCGCACCCGAGGTCAGCATCAGCAGCACCAAAATCATCAATGATTGCTGAACACCGTCGAACTGACGGATGCGCTGATAATTTGAGAGCAATACCAAGACCGAAATCATTAAACCGAGAGAGGACAGCCCTACCGGTGATCCCTCAATAAGATCCTGACCCAGACCCAGAAAAAAAGCAGTGGTTACCCCCACACGTTGGGGCAGAGCAAGCACCCAATAAAACAGTGTCAGGGTAGCGATATCGGGCCTGAATATGCGCCATTCCAGAGGGAACGGAAGCAACATAAAAAGCAGTCCGCAAACCAGCGACAGGTAAATCACCCACGACGCCCTGGCGCGCTCCACTATGACTCCGCCCCGCTCCCGACGGTTCGCTGCAAAACTAAAACGTAACGCCCTCGATCCAGCGCTGAAATCGGCTCAGCCGTTACCAATGCGAAAGCCTCTCCCTCAGATATCACCACTTCTGTCACGCGGGCCACGGGATATCCATTCGGGAAACGTCCCCCCAGACCCGAGGTGACCAATAAGTCCCCCACTCTAATGTCGGACTTGGCAGGCAGGTGTCGAATCAACAGGCGATCGATGGCACCGCTACCCTCTGCGATGGCTCTTAAACCCGAGCGATTCACCTGAACCGGAAGCGCGTGCGCGCTGTCCGTGATCAGCACTGCTCGACTGTTTCGCTCACCACTGAGGATGATTTGCCCCATCAATCCCTCCTCTCCGAGCATGGGTTGGCCCTGTTGCACGCCATCGAGCGTACCTTTGTCTACGACCACGATATGTCGTGAGGGGTCGGGTGATACCGCGATGATCTGTGCGGCGATAAGTTCGTCATCAATTAGCTGCGCTGAACGAAGTAAAGCTTTATACCGCGCGTTTTCCGACAGAAGCGCTGCAAGCCGCTGACTCTGTCCCTTAAGCACGCGGTTTTCCTGCTGCAATCGGAGAACCTCCTCTTGCAAATGACTCCGCGAGTTCATGGCCGCAACCATTCGATCCCAGGCCTCAACCGGAGCCAAGATGACACCTGTGGTAATTGCGACCCCGTCTATAGCCATCTTCTGAATACCAACCACGCGCGGATGATCTCTGAGAAAAAAGAGTGCTAACAGGCAGACCGTTGCCAGCACCATAAACCAGGCGCTGACAGGACTTTGTTTCAGGAAAAGCGGTTTAATGACGCTGCTCCAGTCGCCCGCGAATTACTCTGTCGAGAGCAGGTCCAGCACATGACGATCCATTAACTCAAGTGCTTTACCTCCCCCTCGGGCCACACAGGTCAATGGGTCCTCGGCGACGATCACAGGCAGACCGGTTTCTTCTGCAATCCGCTTGTCCATGTCTGTCAGTAGCGCACCGCCGCCCGTCAGTACTATGCCCGATTCGGCAATGTCCGCAGCCAACTCGGGAGGGGACTGCTCCAACGCCAGCTTTACGGCCCGCATCATGGCTTCCAGTGGCTCTTCAAGCGCACCCAGAATTTCCTCATTGGTCAGGGTAAAACTGCGGGGTACACCCTCTGCAAGATGCCGACCACGCACATCAATCTCTTTTAACTCGCCTGATTTGTAGGCGCAGCCGACTTCCTGCTTAATACGCTCGGCAGTGGAATCACCAATCAAGCTTCCGTATTTGCGCCGCACATAAGACACGATTGCTTCGTCAAAACGGTCTCCGCCAATGCGAATAGAATCTCTGTAAACCACGCCGTTTAAAGAAATGATGGCGATCTCAGTAGTACCGCCACCGATATCGACTACCATGCACCCAGAGGCTTCATCGACCTGCAGGCCAGCGCCAATTGCCGCCGCCATGGGCTCCTCGATCAACTTAACCTCTCTGGCGCCAGCGCTGAGCGCAGACTCGCGAATCGCTCTCCTTTCTACCTGTGTAGACATGCAGGGAACGCAAATCAGCACCCTTGGACTGGGCCGAATAAAGCGACTTTCGTGGACCTTGGCAATGAAGTGCTGGAGCATTTTCTCGGTGACCTGGAAATCAGCAATCACCCCATCTTTTAATGGGCGAATGGCCTGAATATTTCCCGGAGTACGCCCGAGCATGCGTTTCGCCTCCTTACCCACAGCCTCAATCGATTTCTGTCCGTTGTGAATGCGTATCGCCACTACGGAGGGCTCATCCAAGATAATGCCCCGCTCCTTGACATAGATAAGTGTATTGGCGGTGCCGAGGTCAATCGACAGGTCAGTAGAAAACATCCCCCGAAGGCGTTTGAACATTATCGTTTCCTGAATAAAAAAGCGGCTCGCCGCCACAGCGTCTGTCACGCCGCCTCAGTCACTCGGTAGAAGCGGGTCGGGGCATGCTCACTGCAAAAAATGCCCCCTAAAATCAGCGCTTGCGGCGTCCTGTGCCGGGGGAATGTAGCAATGCAGGGGTTTTTGGGCAAGCCGCAAGTGTGTTAGTTTTCGCGGCCTGCGGTAAGGAAAGCTCCCATGTCCATCTCCCAAGAAGATGTCGAGAAAGTGGCGTTACTCGCCAGACTCGCCATAGCGCCCTCTGACCTGCCAGAGGTGACCGAGCGTTTTGGCCGCGTTCTGCAATTGGTCAATGAACTGAATACCATCGATACGGAAGGGGTGGCGCCTATGTCCAACCCCCATGATATGGTGCAGCGACTCCGCCCTGATGTGGTGACGGGTGGCGATGAGCGTGAGGCACTGATGGCGTCTGCACCCCAACAGGACCGAGGCTACTTCCTGGTACCCAAGGTGATTGATTGATGGTCGACAGCGCGGTGCTACATGCGTCGGTGAGCGAACTTCATGGGATGCTGACGCAGCGTCAGATCTCCAGCGAAGAGCTGACTCAAGCATTTTTGGAGCGCATTGATCTGCTCAATGGCAAACTTAATGCCGTAGTGACGGTCTGTGCGGAGCAAGCGCTTAATGATGCGCGTCGCGCTGATAAACGGCTGTCCCGTGGCAAAGCAACCATGCTGACGGGAATTCCGCTACTGCACAAGGATATCTTCTGCACCCAAGGCATTCGCACCACCTGCGGCTCCCGGATGTTGGAGCAATTCATACCCGCATATGACGCCACGGTGGTTGCCAAATTGAAAACCGCTGGTGTCGTCATGCTCGGCAAATGCAACATGGATGAGTTTGCGATGGGCTCCTCCAACGAAACGAGTTTCTTCGGCACCGTCAAAAATCCTTGGGACACTCAATGCGTGCCCGGAGGAAGCTCCGGAGGCTCGGCAGCCGCGCTTGCTGCAGGGATGGCGACGCTGGTAACAGGAACCGATACCGGAGGCTCCATTCGGCAGCCAGCCTCGTTATGCGGCATTACCGGCCTGAAGCCGACTTACGGCAGGGTGTCGCGGTTGGGCATTATTGCTTTTGCCTCCTCCTTGGATCAGGCCGGACCGATGGCGAGATCGGCAGCAGATTGTGCCCATATGCTGACTGCCATGTCCGGGCTGGACGCTGGCGATTCGACCTCAGCGGACCTGGCCGTGCCCGATTTCTTCAGCGAACTCTCCGGTGATGTTGCTGGACTGCGCATTGGGTTGCCCAGGGAATACTTCAACGACGATTTGGACTCCTCAGTCCGAGCACAGGTCATGTCCGCACTGTCGCAGCTTGAAAAGGCCGGGGCTCAGCTCATTGATATTGATTTACCGCACAGCCACTACGCCATTGCCACATACTATGTGCTGGCACCCGCTGAAGCCTCAGCAAATTTGGCGCGATATGACGGGGTCCGTTTTGGTTATCGCTGTGCCGATCCTGCAGACCTCGAGGACCTTTATCTCCGCTCGAGGAGCGAGGGGTTCGGTGAGGAGGTACAGAGGCGCATTCTGGTGGGCACCTATGCGCTATCGGCTGGCTTCTATGATGCCTACTTTAACAAAGCACAACAGGTACGTCGGGTGATCACCGATGATTTCCGCAAGGCTTTTCAATCGGTAGATGTCATCGCCGGACCATCGGCTCCAGGAATCGCATTTCGCTTCGGTGCAAAGCAACAGGACCCGATCGCAATGTACATGGAAGACATCTACACACTTGCAGTAAACCTCGCTGGATTGCCGGGCCTTTCAGCTCCCGCTGGACTCATAAACGGGATGCCCGTGGGTTTGCAGTTGATTGGCAAACCCTTCGAAGAAAGCACCATCTTGAACGCCGCACACCGTCTGCAGCTAGATACCGATTGGCATCTGGCGCGCCCGCCCATTGAGGAGTGGCAGCCATGACATGGGAAACCATGATGGGCCTCGAAGTGCACCTGCAACTGGCCACGGAGTCTAAAATCTTCTCGGGCTCCTCAACCCAATTTGGCGCACCGCCCAATGTGCAAGCCGACGCGGTAGATTTGGGGATGCCGGGAATGTTACCGGTGCTCAACGAGGAGGCTGTGCGCTTCGCTGTTAAGTTTGGTCTGGGTATCGGCGCTCGAATCGGGCGACGATCGATTTTTGACCGAAAAAACTATTTTTATCCCGACCTTCCCAAGGGCTACCAGATCAGTCAGTTCTTTTCGCCGATCGTCTGTGAGGGAGTTTTTGAAGTCCCGATGGAAGACGGCTCTTTGCTCCCCATCAGAATTACTCGCGCACATCTGGAGGAAGATGCAGGCAAGTCAGTTCACGATATCTTCAATCAAGAATCGGGCATTGACCTCAACCGCGCGGGAACGCCGCTGTTGGAAATTGTAACGGAGCCCGATTTTCGCTCCGCCGAGCAAGCTGTGGCATACCTGAAGGCGTTACATTCGCTAGTCACTTATCTCGGCATCTCCGACGGCAATATGGCGGAGGGATCGATGCGGTGCGACATCAATATTTCTCTGCGTCGAACCGGCAGCGACGTGCTCGGCACCCGCACCGAAATTAAAAATGTGAACTCATTTCGCTTCGTGGAACGCGCCATCCATAGTGAAGTCGAGCGACAGTCCGATATCCTTGATAGCGGGGGCAGCATTACGCAGGAAACGCGGCTTTACGATGCCGAGCGAGATGAAACTCGGTCCATGCGTTCAAAAGAAGTGGCCAATGATTATCGTTACTTTCCTGAGCCGGACTTACTCCCAATAGAAATCGACGAGGCCTATATTGAAGCGGTGCGCGCCTCGCTTCCGGAACTACCTGCCGCTAAACGCGCTCGGTTCGTTAGCGAATATGAACTCAGCGATTACGACGCGGCGCTGCTAGTGCCTGATCACGCTACCGCGGCCTTCTTCGAAGAGGTTGTCAGCCTGGGCGGGGCAGCGAAACCCGCAGCAAACTGGATTCTGGGAGATCTTTCGGGCGCACTCAATCGCGCAGATCTGACAATTGAGTCGAGTCCCGTATCCGCTGAGGCCCTCGCTGGATTGATTGGGCGAATCGAAGACGGCACCTTATCTAGCAAATTGGCAAAACAAGTGTTTGATGGTCTATGGCAAGGTGAAGGCGCAACTGACGAGATCATTGCGAAACGCGGTTTAAAACAGGTCAGTGACACAGGCGCGTTGGCGCAGTTGGTAGACGATGTGATCGCGGCAAACCCTGATCAAGTAGCCCAATATCTCGCGGCAGACGAGGCGAAACAGAAGAAGCTAAGTGGTTTTTTCGTGGGCCAAATCATGAAGGCATCACAGGGCCAAGCGAATCCCAAGCTCCTTAATGAATTGCTGATCAAAAAACTCAACGATCAGTCTTGAGTACGGCCCTTCATATAGGTGAGGCGATTTTCCCGTTTTTTTTCGGCGCTTTTGCGCAAAAGCACATAAACGGCCCCGGTGCCGCCGTGGGGCGGTTGGGCAGAGTGAAAGGCCTGCACGGCATCGAGATCCCGTAACCAGTGATTAACGTACCCCTTCAAAATTGCAGTTGAAGTCTCCCCAGGGGTTGACTGCCCTTTACCGTGCACAATGAGTAGGGTGCGCAGTCCCAACCGGCCTGCTTCACTGATAAACGAAAATACCTCCTGCCGCGCTCGCTGGGTTGTCATCCGATGTAAATCCAGCCGGGCGTCAATTTGGTAATGGCCAAGGCGCAGCTTGCGATATACCCCGTTCTGGATTCCGGGCCGCTTGAATTCAAGTACATACCACGGATCCAGAGGTAAGACGCCCTCGTCGACCAGAGGATTGACCAGCTCCTCCTGACCTTCCGCGGCGCGGCGGCGTCCTTGCTGTTGATCATCAGACAGCTTTGCCTTGGCTAATCGGACGCGCGCTTCGCGAGCGAGCGGCTTCACGCCTTCCATTTCTTCTGCGAACAGGTCCTCATCATTCACGGCTTGCGGCACCCTTATGTAGCTCTCACAGTATAATAAAGACCGATTCAAGACAGTGATTCACATGAACGGAAATCTCCTTACGGGCGTCGGCTATTTTCTTCGCGGCTTCACCATGATTTTTCAACCGGGTCTTCGCCGTTTTGTCATCGTGCCACTGGCCGCTAACGTGGTTCTCTTCAGCCTCGTGGGATGGGCGCTATATGAGGCTATTGCGGATTTCTATGACGCCGCCATGTTGACCGTGCCCGAGTGGCTACAGTTCCTGTCTTGGGTCATCACACCGCTGCTATGGATCATTGGGGGGCTATTGTCAGGCTACGCGTCTACGCTAGCTGTTCTGATGTTGACGTCACCCTTCCACTCGCTGCTCGCCGAAAAAGTTGAGGAATGGGTAACCGGAGAATCCCTACCCGCGCTCGACGGCCTAGGTGCAACGTTGTTGCAGGTGCCACGCGCTTTTTTCAGGGAAATTCGCAAGCTGCTCTACTACCTTCCGATGGCGCTGGCCGCTCTTATCATCACCATCATACCGGGGGTCAACGCCTTGGCCCCGCTGGCATGGTTTTTATTGGGGGCATGGATGATGAGCTTGCAATTCGTCGACTATCCGATGGATAACCACCACTTGCCTTTCAGAGAAGTGCCCGAGGCCTGCGCCGCGAGGCGGCTCTCCACCATCGGTTTTGGCGGAACCGTCGCTGTGCTCAGCGGAATCCCATTCCTGAATTTGATTGTGATTCCAGCCGCGGTGATTGGCGCAACGCTTTTATGGTGTGAGGAGCTCCGCGCGCTGCGCTAACGCCCTTCCGCACGGGTGGGGGACGGCGGCGCGACACAGGGAAGCGTGTGCCCCAACAAGGCCTCTATATCGGGCAACAAGAAGGCATCGTCCTCGCTGGCAAAGCTAATCGACACGCCCGTCGCACCCGCCCGGCCCGTTCTTCCAATCCTGTGCACGTAGTCCTCAGGGTCCTCGGGAAGATTGTAGTTAACCACGTGGGAAATACCCTCCACATGAATACCTCTGCCTGCCACATCAGTAGCCACCAACACTTTGGTTCTGCCCGACTTGAAGCTCTCAAGGGTTCGCGTGCGTTTTACCTGCGTAATTTCTCCAGATAGCATGCCGCATTGCACGCCGACTTTTCGCAGCTTTTCGTACAGACGCCGAACCTGATCACGTCGGTTGGCAAATATGATAATGCGCTCGACATCGGCCGCATCCAATAAATCCATGAGCACAGAGAAGCGCTCGCGGCTGGCCACGAGGTACACCCGCTGATCGACTGAAGCGGTGGCAACTCGCTCCGGCTCAATCTCGACAATGATGGGCTCGTAAGTCCACTGTTTCGCCAGATTCAGTATGTCTTGGGTGAAGGTTGCCGAAAACAATAACGTTTGACGATCTTCCTTATGAGGAGTCGCCCTCACGATCCGCTTAACCTGGGGGATGAAGCCCATATCGAGCATTCGATCTGCCTCATCCAACACCATAATTTCGACACGATCCAGAGCTAGATCACGCCGCTCCATAAAATCGATTAGCCGCCCGGGCGTCGCAACAATAAGATCGACAGGCGCTCCATTCACCTTGGCAAGTTGCTTTTGGTAATCGGCGCCGCCAATCAGCGTCACCGTCTTGAGTCCGGTAAATTTACCAAGCTCTTCAGCATCCGCTGCAATTTGCATCACGAGCTCCCGGGTTGGCGCAATAATGACCGCTCTCGGTTCCCCCAAAAATCGCTCTCCATCAATGGGATGGGACAGCAGATCGTTGAAAATAGTAATGAGAAACGCGGCGGTTTTACCTGTGCCTGTCTGTGCCTTACCAATAGCGTCATTACCCGCCAGCGTATGAGGCAAAATTTGCCCCTGGATTGGCGAACAGAATTCAAAGCCGAGTGCGTCTATGCCCCGCTGAACAGTTTTGTCCAAGTTCAAACTGGCAAACTGAACCCGACCGGGGGTGCCAGCGCTACCGTTACCGGCCTGCTGGGTTGCTGGTTCCGCGTCTTCTTGCACAACGTCGTCTGGGGAAAAATGAGGCGGAAGTCTAGCACATGCAAGCGGGTTAGAATGTTCATGTGTCATTTCACGAAAACCACTCATGACCCACAGCTCCAAACAAACCGATCGCGGGGCGTCGCCGTCCTCAACACTGGCGGAGTTTGGTCCTTTATGGCGTATCGCATGGCCACTATTGATCGCCCAAACCGCGCAAATCGGTACTGGCGTTGTCGATACGCTAATGGCGGGTAATTACGGAGACATTGATTTAGCGGCGATCGCTGTGGGGTTCAATATTTGGTTGCCGCTCTATCTCATTATTCTCGGCACTTTATTCGCCTGTTCAGCAATCGTGGCCCAGGACTACGGCGCCGGTCGGGTGGAGCGTGTCCGAAGCTTTCTACCACAAGGCCTTTGGGTCGCCATTTTTTTAAGCGCCATCATTACACCGATGTGCCTGAATAGTGGCGGTGTCATCGCGTTGTTGGGTTTACCCGCAGAGACATCGATAAAAACAACGGCTTATGTCAGCAAGGTTGGGCTGGGCTTCCCAGCGTTGGGTATTTTCATGGCCCTGCGTTACCACACTCAGGGTCTGGGCATTACGGCGCCTTTCGCCATGGCCAGTGTGGTGGGTTTTATTGCCAACGTGCCACTCAATTACATGCTCATTTTTGGGCACTGGGGTGCACCCGAGCTGGGTGCCGAAGGCTGTGGAATGGCTACCGCCGCGTCGATGTGGATCAGTACAGCCATTATCATCATGTATACGCTGACCTCGAAAACACTCAAACCCTACCTCCCGGAACGATGGTTGCAACCACCGAATAAACAGCGGATTTCCGAAATTCTGGTCGTTGGCATCCCCGTTGGTCTGACATTTTTTTTGGAAACCGGCGTTTTTTCTGCGGTCACACTGCTCATCGCAACACTGGGTGATGTGGCGGTTGCAGCGCACCAGATCGCGATCAATATCTGGGATGTTTTTTATATTCCCATGGTGAGTATTGGCAGCGCCATGGCTACCAGAATGGGGCACGCCATTGGCGCACAAAACCCTAATGGCGTAAGAATGGCGCTGCGAGTCGGTGCGTTGTTATCCGGATTCATTGGCGCACTGACAATGCTACTTTTGCTCGTATTTCCCGACGCCATCATTAGCGCCTACACCCAGTCCTCAGAAATCCATTCGCTGGCGATGAAATTACTCCGCTTGGCCGCGCTGTTCATCATGATCGACGTCGTGCAAATTTTAGGATCCTTCGTCTTACGTGCCTACAAAGAGACACGATTCCCCTTCGTTGTCGTAACCGTATCCTACTGGGGTTTTGCGCTGCCACTGGGTTATTTCCTCGCCATCGCTACGGGTGACAAAGGCACTGACGGCACAGTCGACTTTTGGTACGCCACAATCGCGGGGATTGCCGTCGCCACCGCGCTTATCAGCTGGCGCGTGAGGCGCATACTAAATACGCTGGACTAAACTCGGGTGGGGCACATCAGGCTCTTGCCTGACATCTCGGGCAACCTGTTCTTTTGGTGATCGGCATCGCCAGATACTCGCCGGACCAGGGATCGGCGATGTGGAGCTCACCCCAGGGAACCGGCAGTCCCAGCAGGAGTTTGATCGCCATGACACTCTGATGCATGGCCACCAGGCCCGCCACCGGCCCTAGAATACCCAGCTGGGCACAGCCTGCCCCGCCCGCGGCTTCGGGTTGGGTGACCAAGCAGTGATAGCAACCCAATTCTCGATCGGCATCGAATACAACCCATTGCCCAGCCATTCTGACCGCAGATCCCATAATCCACGGCAAGCCAGCATCATGAGTTGCGTTATCGATATCGAGTCGCGCTTGCAAGGAGTCCGTCGCGTCGATGACCAAATCAATGTCCGCGAGCATCGCAGACGCCGTGCGAGCATCAAATTTCTCCGGGCGAGCATCAATTGCTGTGTCGCTGTTAGCCCGCGCTAGACGCTTGGCCAATGCTTCGACTTTGGATTGGCCTATATCCGGTTCGTCGAATGCGACCTGCCTCGGCAAGTTACTGAAATCGACTTGATCATCGTCGGCGAGACGAAGTCGCCCTACTCCGGCTCCCGAGAGGTATTGCGCCACCGGGCATCCCAGGCCACCCGCTCCCACAATCAGCACACCGCTGCTCAACAAGCGCTGCTGCCCTTCCAGGTCGACATCGGGCAAGATCAGCTGCCGCGCATAGCGCTGTAACTGTTCGTCGGTCAGCTCAACCATTGCCCCCCCGTAATGCGCTCTTGCCCTGACCAGTCACGGCGGGTCGAGACTGTCGTAAATCCTCTGTTAGCGAGGATTTCACGCACCGCTGCAGCCTGATCAAAACCGTGTTCTAACAACAGCCAACCACTCCGCGAAATAAATTCGGGAGCCCGTTCAATAATCTGCTCGAGAGACTCTAATCCCGTTTTACCAGCAACCAACGCCGTCGCTGGTTCTGCGGGTAAATCCCCGGCATAGAGGTGAGGATCGTCGGAGGCAATGTAGGGTGGGTTTGACAGGATCAACTGCCAGCGCTCTCCGGGGACGGCATCGAACCAGTCTCCCTCCCGCCACTCGACGCTCAACGCCAGGTCCCGGCCATTAGCGCGCGCGCAAGCCAATGCTTGTGAGCTGAGATCGACGCCACAGACCTCGGCTTCGGGGTGCTCTGACTTACAAGCCAACGCGACCGCACCGCTGCCCGTCCCAAGATCCAGTACCCGCAACGCACCGTCTCCAATGCACTGATTCGCCCACTCCACGAGATGCTCGGTCTCTCTGCGCGGAATCAACACATCAGGGGTCACCCGCAGCCGCAGCGTCCAAAAATCGCGGTAACCCAGCAGATACGCCAGTGGCTCACCCGAGATAAGGGCCTCGACCCCGGTTCTGAACCGATGAATATCTGTCGGTTGCACTTGCGCATCACCGTGCGCATAAATCCATGCGCGCTCAACCTCGAGAATGCTTGCCAGCAATACTTCCGCATCCTGTCGATCAATTGTCGCGTCATGAATGAGGTCAGAGACCATCATTCGTCGGCCATCGCAGCCAATTGATCCGCTTGATGCTCCTGACGTAGCGGAATAATCAGCGCATCGAGATCACCCCCGGTGACCTCGTCCAATTTATAGAGTGTCAAATTAATCCGATGGTCGGTGATACGGCCCTGGGGAAAATTGTAAGTGCGGATGCGTTCTGAGCGGTCCCCCGATCCTACTAATGATCGGCGTTGGGAGGCCTGCGAGGCGCGCTGGGCTTCCTGTTCCGCGGATAAGAGACGAGCCTGTAGCAATGACATAGCCCGGGCGCGATTTTTGTGCTGTGAACGCTCGTCCTGACACTCCACGACAATCCCTGTCGGAATATGCGTAAGGCGCACGGCAGAATCCGTGGTGTTGACGTGCTGACCACCGGCCCCCGAGGAGCGAAACGTATCGACACGAAGGTCCTCTTTTCGAATATCGACCGTATCGACTTCTTCGATTTCAGGCAGCACCGCCACAGTGCAGGCTGACGTATGGATGCGACCCTGAGATTCTGTTTCCGGTACCCGCTGAACCCGGTGAGCACCCGACTCAAATTTCAGGTGGGCATAGACGTCTTGTCCAACCACGCGGGTGATCAATTCCTTAAACCCGCCGTGATCGCCCGCTCGCTCAGACATGATCTCGATTGACCACCCCTTTTGCTCGGCATATCGGTGATACATGCGAAACAAATCACCCGAGAATATTGCCGCCTCGTCTCCGCCGGTGCCCGCGCGAATCTCTAAAAATACGTTGCCGGCATCATTGGGGTCCTGCGGCAAGAGCAATACTTGCAGTGACGCCTCGACCGCTTCAACTGCGACGGTTGCATCCTCAATCTCGTCTTGGGCGAGGGTTCGGAGTTCAGGGTCAGCGTCGTCAAGCATTTCTCTGGCATCGGCCAGGCGAGATTGCAAGCGCGTCCAACGTTGGAACTCGGTGACCACCTCATTGAGATGAGCAAACTCTCGTGACAAATCCCGAAATTGCGTCTGATCAGCAATGACCTGAGGATCGCCCAGCATGGCTTCCACCTCCTGATGTCGATCAGCGAGGTTCTCTAGCTTGGAGAGTAAAGAAGATTTCACAGGATTGGCGCGAAACGACGCTATTGGAGCGTCGTGCCCTCATCCCGTTCGCTTTCAAAGTCGGTAAGGCCCAGCACAGCAGCCATTTTCGATACGTCCTGCTTGCCTCCATCCTTGGCGAGCTGACGAAGACCCGCCGTCGGCGCGTGGATGAGCTTGTTGGTCAAATCACGGGCGAGGCGATTGAGCACCTCCTCTGGACTCACCCCGCGCTCCAACATCTTCAGCGCTTTATCAAGCTCACTTTGCTGCATTGCCAGTGCTGAATCGCGGTATGTCCTGACCACATCAGCCGATTGCCGTTCGAGTAAGCCCTCTCGCAACGCATCAATGCCGCTGGCCACAATTTCATCAGCTTTACTCGCCTCGGATGCCCTGAGGCGGAGATTTTCCTCAATCACCTCGCGCATATCATCAACGGTGTACAGATAGATGTCTGAAATTTCGGCAACTTGCGGCTCGATATCCCTCGGGACCGCAAGATCAATCATGAGAACGGGTCGCCAGCGCCGCGCCTTGATCGCCTCCTCCACCATGCCCTTGCCGAGAATCGGCAATTGGCTGCCGGTAGAGCTGATCACAATGTCCGCCTCGTACAGTCGCTCGGTCACATCCGCGAGGAGAATCGCTTCTGCATCGAATTGTGAGGCCAGTTGTTCCGCGCGTTCCAGGGTCCGATTGGCAATAATCAATTTACCCAGCCCGGCGTCACCCAGATGACGTGCAACCAGCTCAATCGTCTCGCCCGCGCCCAGTAACAGCGCAGTACTTTGCTGCATATCTCGGAAAATTTGACGCGCCAGATCCACGGCGGCGTAGGCCACGGAAACCGGGTTTTCTCCAATCGCCGTATCGGTACGCACCTTTTTTGCGATGCGGAACGCTTCCGGGAAAATCAGGTTCATGTGGAATCCCACGGCACCGGCTTCCTGGGCTACGGCAAAAGCCGACTTCATCTGGCCAAAGATCTGCGGTTCTCCGAGAACCATCGAGTTCAGTCCCGCAGCGACTCTCACCAAATGAGACGCGGCGGAAAGTCCATGATTACGATAGACACAGGGTAGTAATTGATTGATATCTACCCCGTGATGGTTTGCCAGCCAGTGCGCTAACTGATCGCCCGCAGCCACTCCATCAGCAGGACTCGCCAAGACGCCATACAGCTCAGTGCGGTTACACGTTGAGAGAATGACCGCTTCGCTCACCGCCGTATCACGGATCAAGGCGGTTAACGACTCATGAACTTTCTCGGGCGCAAACGCAATCCGCTCGCGCAACGCCACCGAGGCCGAGTCGTGATTAACGCCTACTACCACTAATTTGTTTAACATGGCTCCGGTCTGCACCCTCGCCAACCATCACAAGTTGTTATCATAGCACTGTCTCTGCAATAACTTGGCGCCATTGAAATGACCTCTTTTGGGCTCTGTACCCGGTGATGAACAGCTCGCGTCTATTGGCGCTTTGTCTGCTGCCCATGCTGCTCGCGAACTGCGCTTCTCAGCCCGCGGCAACGCCTGCCGTTGCCGCCGCGGTTGCACCCAGCGCACCACAGAGCACCAGCCAGCCTCTCCGGGTCGAGACACCCATTCCCGAAGCGAGTGTCCGGCCGCTTCTGGAGGCGGAATTTGCTCTGCGCGCACGTGACTTTGAACACGGCCTGGCGCTACTCAGCAATCAAGCCGTCATTCTCACCGATCCAGCGGTGGCGAGGCGAGCGCTGCGTTTGGCCGAATTTGTCAACGATGCAGACCGTGCAACCGCCATGGCAATTCGGCTGGCAGAACTCGACCCCTTGGATGGCGCTGCGGCTGCATCGGCCTCGGGTTGGCTCGCACGAACAGGGAATCCTCTGTTGGCCCTTCACTATGCGGGTCTGGCAATCAATCTGGGCGTGCAGGTGAACGTGGCAAGTAATCTAGCGGGGTTCGAGCAACTGGAACCCGATGCTCAAGACGCCATTGCAAAAACGATGGGTGAGCTCGCGCAGCAGTGGCCCGAGGATGATCAGATTGCCATTGCGGCAAGCCTCCTGGCCCGGTTGCAAAATGACCCCGAGCAGGCGGCCACTCTACTCAGCCCAGTTTTGGAGCGGGATCCAGAGAATGTCAGGGCGGTCATGCTTTGGACTCAGCTACAACTAGACCAATCGAGCGCGAATCCCTTTCAGCGGCTCGTCGACACGCTGGAAAGATTCCCTGAGAACCAGGAGCTAAGGCTCCAATACGCGCGATTGTTGGGCTCGGAAAGAGACTATGAAGCGGCCCGGACGCAATTCAGTATTTTGCTTGAGCAGGAGCCCGATAATCCTGAGCTCCTCGCCACTGCGGCCATACTCGACTTCGAACTGGAATACTTTGACGACGCGCTGCGGAAATTCGACGAATTGATTGTGCTGGAAGAGCGGCTGAACGAGGCCTACTACTACAAGGGCCGGATAGCCGCTATGCGTGATGAGTACCCGCAAGCAATTTCGGCCTTCGGATCCGTGGGACCCTCTCGCGAATTCAGTGACGCGAAGTCTCGGGCGGCAGAGCTCTTGGTGGATACCGCCTTTGCCAGCGACATCAAAGCTTTTTTTGCTGCTCAGCGACAACGCTTCCCCACTGCAGCGGAGCAGCTGTTCCTGCTGGAGGCCGACGCACTCAAAGACTGGACCGGCGAGTCACTACTGGCTTATGACCGAGGGCTGACGGCTTTCCCTCAGTCTTTTTCTTTGCTTTACGGGCGCGCGATGGTCCACGAAGCGACGGGCGCTTTCGAGGCCATGGAGCAGGACCTGCGCAGTATCCTCGTACAAGATCCCGATCACGCGGCAACGCTCAACGCGCTGGGGTACACCCTGACCAACCACACCGAACGCTTTGATGAGGCCGCCAAGTTGATAGAGCGGGCGCTTGAGCTATCGCCGGGTGATCCCGCGATTTTGGATAGTCTCGGCTGGGTTTACTACAAATTGGGCCATTTTGAGGTGTCAGAGTCTCTGTTGCGTCGCGCACACGTCGCATTTCCGGACCCCGAAGTGGCTGCCCACTTAGGAGAGGTGCTTTGGGTGCAGGGACGGCAAATCGAAGCCAGAGATATTTGGAAAGACGGGCTCAGCCGCGTGCCGGAGCACCCCATCATTTTGGAGGCAGTCGAACGGCTCGGTGCTGACCTGCCATGAGCGACTGGCTGGTTGGAAGACCGCGCCTCATCCAAAGAATCCAGTGCCTATTCTGGGTTGTCATTATGCTCTCACACTTGGGGTGCGTCGCCCCCGGTATGGATAAAAATGTGGATCCACCGTTATTGACGACAGCGCCGGCTGATCTCAGCCCCTGGACGGCGACGGGAAAACTCGCTCTGACTGCCGACGGAGAAACGCATACCGCACGCTTCCAATGGGAGCGACACGATGCGACTCACGACACTGTTTCAGTATCGGGGCCCTTCTCGATGAACCGGGTCGTATTGGAACGTGACGGTGCCAATTTCAATTGGCGAGACGGCGATAGCATACGGCCGGTATCAGAGATCGCGACGCTGGCACCACCGCTGCAGCTTCTGACCACCCATCAACCAGAGATCTTCGGACAGTGGTTGCTCGGTTATCCAGCCAATCTTGAGCAGGGACAGATCGAGGTGCTGAGTTGGCAGCCCGTTCCTCCCTGGAGGCTGCCTGAGCAGATGATTGTCTCGGGCGATGGATACACCATGAAAATCCGGATAACAAACTGGGAAATGGGCTCGCAGTGATGAAAATGCTCCGCGCTTGCTCCCCCGCGAAACTCAACCTGTTCCTTCATGTAACGGGACGTCGCGAAGACGGTTACCACACGCTCCAGACGCTATTCCAGTTATTGAACTGGGGCGACGACATGACCTTCGAGAGAAAGGACAGTCCCGGTGTGGAGCTCTCCGGGGATACCGATGATCTCCCCGCGGCGGAAAATCTGATCCTGCGAGCGGCACAAGCGCTTGGGCAAACCGACAAAGGTGCTCGCATTCACGTGCGCAAGCGGATCCCCCGGGGCGGCGGATTGGGCGGTGGCAGCTCTAACGCAGCGACGACGCTGATCGCACTTAATCGACTCTGGGCGCTGAACCTAGATCAAACTCAGCTGATGGCAATCGGTACCCCACTCGGCGCCGATGTCGGCGTGTTTTTGATGGGTCAGAGCGCTTGGGCAGAGGGCGTGGGCGACACGCTGTCTCCGATGACGCTACCCAAGCGCTGGTACCTGATTGCGCAGCCTCAGTGCGAGGTAAGTACTGCCAAAATCTTCAGCCATCCTGAATTGACACGCCACACCGCGCCCATTACAGTGCAGGCCTTTTTTTCGGGGACGACGCGCAACGATTTGCAAGGGGTTGCGACAGCGTTGTATCCGGAAATCCAGCAGGCGCGGGAATGGCTGTTAAGCCACGGAGCCCACGCCCTGATGACGGGCAGCGGTGCCTGCGTTTTTGCCGCCTTTGAGACTGAGGGTGAGGCGCGGCAAATCGCAGCTGAAGCGCCCGGTAATCTGCCGGTTGTGGTGGCCGAAGGCGTTGACCGCCGACCTGAGATGCTGGAGCTAGATTGAACTGTTTTTTTGGGGCGTCGCCAAGTGGCAAGGCAGCGGGTTTTGATCCCGCCATTCGGAGGTTCGAATCCTCCCGCCCCAGCCAATCAACCCGCGTGAGGTAAAGCGCATGTCATCGAAAATGATGGTGTTTACGGGCAATGCCAATCCCGCACTCGCTCGCAAAGTTGCGGACCGGCTTTACCTGGCGCTGGGAAATGCGGCTGTCAGTAAGTTTTCTGACGGCGAAATTACGGTAGAGCTTAACGAGAATGTCCGAGGCAAAGACGTATTCGTTTTGCAAAGCACCTGCCAACCTACTAACGACAACATTATTGAGCTTCTGCTGATGATCGATGCCCTGCGCCGCGCATCCGCCGGGCGCATCACGGCGGTCGTTCCGTATTTTGGGTATGCGAGACAGGATCGTCGGGTGCGGTCGGCGCGCGTACCCATCTCCGCAAAGGTAGTTGCCGATACCATGGTCGGGGTGGGTGTGGATCGCGTCCTAACCGTCGATCTGCACGCTGAACAGATACAGGGTTTCTTCACAGTACCCGTCGATAATGTGTATGCGTCATCAATTTTGAATGCCGACATCGCCCGCTGTAAGCATGACAACGTGATCGTCGTCTCCCCAGATATTGGCGGCGTAGTCCGAGCGCGGGCAATTGCGAAGCAACTGGATGATGCTGATTTGGCAATCATCGACAAACGACGCCCCAGAGCCAACGAAGCAGAAGTCATGAACCTGATTGGCGACGTGGACGGCCGCACCGCCATACTGGTAGACGACATGGTGGATACAGCGGGCACACTATGCACCGCTGCCAATGCCCTCAAAGAGCGCGGCGCGGTCAAGGTAGTGTCGTATTGCACACACGCCGTTTTGTCCGGGAAAGCACTGGACAATATCAAGAACTCTCAGCTAGACGAGTTAGTGGTGACAGATACTATTCCGCTGTCACCGGAAGCATTGGCAATTGGAAAAATTCGCCAACTCACGATTGCAGATCTATTGGCGGAGTCGATTCGCCGGGTGAGCAACGAAGAATCAATTAGCGCACTGTTTGATCTTTCCTGAACAGTGTTTTACCCACCCATCACCGCGTCGGTCGCAGACAAAGTGGTGTTAGCAAAGGAGCAGGACAATGTCTGATGCTTTTATTGTAGTTGCAGAGGCGCGAGCCGACGAAGGGAAAGGTGCGAGCCGCCGCCTGCGTCGTCTTGAGGGAAAAATTCCCGCCGTTATTTATGGAGGCGATCAACCCGCCCAAAGCCTAACCCTGATCCGTAAGGATTTTGAGCACATGCTGGAAAACGAGGCGTGTTTTAGCTCTATTTTAGAGGTAAAGGTCGGAGGGGATTCGCACAATGCCATTATCAAAGACATTCAGCGTCACCCCGCCAAAGGATTCCCCATGCACGCGGATTTTCTTCGGGTGCGCATGGATCAGGCGATCAAGGTGAATGTACCCCTGCACTTCATCAACGAAGAGCAGTGTGCCGGGGTCAAACTCGGGGGTGGCATGATTCAGAAGCAGGCGACCGACATTGAAGTGCAGTGCTTGCCAAAAGATCTCCCCGAGTACCTTGAAGTCGACATGTTGGCAGTTGAACTGGGTCAAATCGTTCACTTGTCGGATATCTCACTCCCTGCGGGAGTCACCTCGACCGCCCTTGAGTTGGGTGAAGACCACGATCTGGCAATTGCCTCGGTTATTGCCCCACGCGGCACCAAGGAGGCGGATGCCGGTGATGAGGCAGCAGACGACGGCGACGGTGCCAGCGAGGAAGCTGCGGAATCTGATGATACCGGAGCCAATGGCGAGGGCTAATTAGTCCGTGTCTGCCATCCGACTCATTGTCGGGCTAGGCAATCCCGGCACACAATACGAAGGCACTCGGCATAACGCCGGTGCCTTTTTTGTGCGCCGTTTGGCCACTCAATACAGCCTGACCCTGTCTGCTGATCGCAATGCCTTGGGTGAGTCCTCGCGGGGCCTCATCGCGGGGCATGATTTGCGGGTGCTGGTGCCGGGTACTTTTATGAACGAGAGCGGTCGATCAGTCGCCGCTATGGCGAATTACTACCGTATTGAACCAGACGAAATCCTGATTGCCCATGATGAGCTGGACGTGCCGCCTGGCGAATCACGCTTCAAGCACGATGGTGGACACGGTGGCCATAACGGATTGCGAGACGTCATACCCGCGTTGGGTGGGCGCAAGGATTTCTGGCGATTACGTATCGGTATTGGCCATCCTGGTTCTGCCAGACAGGTCTCTTCCTGGGTGCTCAGCAAAGCCTCTGTAGATGATCAGACGTCAATTGAAGCCAGTATCGAATCAGCCATCGACGCTTTACCCCTGTTGCTGGCGGGCGATGCGGTGAAAGCCATGACGGCGCTGCACAGCGAACACCATCAACTCCCACCCAATAACGAGGGCTGAACATCATGGGAATTCAGTGTGGCATTGTAGGATTGCCCAATGTCGGCAAATCTACCCTATTCAATGCACTCACCCAGGCGGGAATAGACGCAGAAAACTTCCCGTTTTGTACCATTGAGCCCAAT
>Ga0255754_10000158_pt1 | contig 51601 bp, 56 predicted proteins | sample 101ome_22_FD_179954 | JGI IMG/M metagenome (GOLD analysis project Ga0255754, IMG submission 179954) | Coastal salt marsh microbial communities from the Groves Creek Marsh, Skidaway Island, Georgia - 101412BT metaG (version 2) | ecosystem: Environmental > Aquatic > Marine > Intertidal zone >... | reverse complement strand
ATGTTAGAACACTTAGAATTATTTTTCAAGTCAATATTTATTGACAACATGGTATTCGCCGTTTTCTTAGGGATGTGTTCCTATTTAGCGGTTTCTAAAAAAGTATCTACAGCAGTAGGTTTGGGTGCGGCAGTAATCTTCGTACTTGCAGTTACCGTTCCTATGAACTGGCTTCTTGATCAGTACGTTCTTCAACCAGGTGCATTAGCTTGGTTGGGCGCAGAGTTTGTTGATTACGACTTAAGCTTCCTTTCTTTTATTCTTTTTATTGCAACCATTGCAACCATGGTTCAGCTCGTAGAGATTGTAGTTGAGAAGTTTGCACCTGCACTATACAATTCATTAGGTATTTTCTTACCTCTTATTGCTGTAAACTGTGCGATTTTAGGAGGTTCTCTATTTATGCAAGCGAGAGAAATACCAAGTCTAGCACTCGCATTTAACTATGGTGTTAGCTCAGGTATCGGATGGTTCTTAGCTATACTAGCTATTGCTGCGATCAGAGAGAAAATCAGATATTCTGCAGTGCCTGCTCCATTAAGAGGTTTAGGTATTACTTTCATTATTACCGGACTTATGGGTATTGGTTTCCAAAGTTTTGGTGGAATGTTAACGGGTGATAATGAACCACCAGTAGTTGAAGAAACGGTTGTTGAAGCTACTGAGGTCGAAGCCCAAACTACCTCTGATGAATTGAATGAAATAAAGGGTTTAGAAGCTGAAGAAACGCCGGATGCTGAAGAAACCATCGCGTCGATTAACTAAACGAAATAAAGGAAGAAACTATGTTTTTAGCAGCTATAGGAGGAACCGTTATTGTAACCGTAATTGCGTTTTTAGTTTTAACGCTATTATTGGTTGGTTTATTGCTTTTCACCAAGCAGAAACTTTCACCCTCAGGTCCTGTTACCATTACTATTAACGGAGAGCGTAAAGTTGAAGTGCCATCAGGTTCTTCATTACTTTCAACTTTAGGAAATCAGAAGGTTTTCTTGCCATCGGCTTGTGGAGGTGGTGGAACTTGTATCCAGTGTGAGTGCCACGTACTATCGGGTGGTGGAGAGGCACTGCCTACTGAAACTCCACACTTCTCTAAAAAAGAATTACAGCATGGGGCTCGTCTTGCTTGCCAGGTTAAGGTAAAGCAGGATATGGAAATCGAAATCCCTGAAGAGGTATTTGGAATTAAGAAATGGGAAGGAAAAGTTGTTCGTAATTACAACGTAGCTTCCTTTATCAAAGAATTTGTAGTTGAAATTCCAGAAGATATGAACTACAAGGCAGGTGGATATATTCAAATTGAAATTCCTGCTTGCGAAGTGAAATATAGCGATATCGATATCACTGCTCACCCAGAAGAGCACGATGATCCTGAGAAGTTTAGAGCCGAGTGGGATAAGTTTAATCTTTGGCCACTTGTAATGAAGAATCCTGAGAAGGTAGAGCGTGCTTATTCGATGGCCTCTTACCCAGCAGAAGGAAGAGAGGTTATGCTAAACGTTCGTATTGCTACTCCACCATGGGATCGCAACAAAAACGGATGGGCAGATGTTAACCCTGGAGTAGCTTCATCGTATATTTTTGGATTAAAAGCGGGTGATCCTGTAACGATTTCAGGGCCTTTTGGTGAATTCTTCATCAACGAGTCTGAAGCAGAGATGTTATACGTTGGTGGTGGAGCTGGTATGGCACCGATGCGCTCACACCTTTATCACTTATTTAAAACACTTCGTACGAATCGTAAAGTTACCTACTGGTACGGAGGTCGTTCGAAGCGCGAACTTTTTTACATCGATCACTTTAAGCAGTTAGAAAAGGAGTTCCCTAACTTCAAATTCTATATGGCGCTTTCTGAGCCACTAGAAGAAGATAACTGGAAAGTTAAAAAGGATATTAATGATGAGTCTGGTGACGGTTTTGTCGGTTTTATTCACAATTGTGTAATCGATCAATACCTGAATCAGCACGAAACTCCTGAAGATATTGAGCTTTATTTCTGTGGACCACCACTTATGAATAAAGCAGTTCAGAAGATGGGCGAAGATTTCGGTATTCCTGATGAGAATATTCGCTTCGACGACTTCGGAGGATAATCAAGTCAAACCGACACCTAAACGTGTCGGTTTTTTTAACGGATAAAATGAGCACGCTAAGTACCAACGAAATACATCAGATTGCCATGAATTTGGTCGGTTCCCAGTTAGAAGGAGCGGGCTATGAATTTCTAGGTGTTAATTCTAAGCCAGGTGTTGATCCTCAATTTGTTTGTACTTTTAATAAGCAACTCCATTTTATTGTCGTACGAGGATTTCTTTATCCTGCTGATCCCCTGTCTCCTGATCGGGCATTACTGAAGAAAGTTGCAGATCATGCAGAAAAATTTGATGCCAAGGCCTATTGGGCGGGAGTTGGTGTTTACCATCCTGAAGATCGAAAATTACCTGTTTCGAAATCAACGGGGTATGAACTAGATTTTAAAGGATTATATCTAGCTGAAGAAGTCTTATGAATCGTCTATTATTAGTTTTAGTATTTGTTATATCGTCTTGTACAAATGCTCCTACGCGCCAGCAATACACTGGGGAGGCATTAGGTACTACTTACTCTATCATAGCCTATACTGATGAAGATTTAGCGTTAGATCAGTCGCTTTCTGAACTATTTGATCAACTGAACCAATCCATGTCTACGTATCATCCACAGTCAGATATAAGTAGAATTAATCGAGGAGAGCGGGTTCAAGTAGATTCGTTATTTCGCTTTATGTTTGAGAAGTCTGCTCAAATTAACCGCTTGACTTCAGGCTATTTTGATCCTACCGTTGGTATTCTAGTAGATGCCTGGGGCTTCGGAGCCGAATCTTTAAATTCTTATAGCGCAGTACAAGTAGATAGTTTGCTTGAGTTTGTAGGTTTTTCTAAACTAAGTCTATCGGATACGAATGAATTAGTAAAAGCTTATCCAGGTATTCGGATTGATTTCAATGCAATAGCAAAAGGGTATGCCTTAGATTTAATTGCTGATTTACTTGATGCCAAGAATAGTTCAAATTATCTCATTGAGTTAGGTGGTGAAATTGTTACCCGTGGTATTAATTTGGATCGCGCTAAACCTTGGCGTGTAGGTATTGATGATCCGAATGCTACAAATGGAGAACGCTCGATTACAAGAACAATCACACTCACCGATGAAGCTATGGCCACTTCAGGGAATTATCGAAAATTTCGAATTGATACTTTAACTGGAGAGCGTTACGTTCATACCATTAATCCATTCACCGGTCTTGCTGTTCCTTCTTCAGTCTTATCAGCTAGTGTAATTGCTTCAGATTGTGCCACTGCGGATGCCTTTGCTACTGCACTTATGACCATGCCATTAGAAGATTCGAAACGATTGATCGCGCAAGAAAAGTTATCTGTTTTCTTAATCTACGCTGTTGAGGATCGTTTAGAGACTTTTCAAACTGGTAAGTTTACAGAGGCTTCTGAATAATCGGGATGATTTCGTTGACATCTAAGCCGTAGCGACTGATCTCTTCTTTTGAGAAGAATTCATTTACGTTTACTTTTTGAGTGGTAAAGCCTATACTTTCTAATCGTGTAAAGTAATCATCTCTACCATACCACCTCACGTGATCATACTGCCCGAAATGTTTTACTCGTTCCTTTGCGGTGGTAATGCTAAAATCTTCGTAGGTCTTAAGGCGACTGGGTTGCATGGGGACTTGAACGATTCCGTATCCGCCAGGTTTCATTACTCGAAATAACTCTCTCATGGCTAGATTGTCGTTTTCAATATGTTCAAGCACATGATTGCAAAGGATACAATCAAAAGTATTTTTCCTAAATGGAAGTTTTGTGATATCACCGTGAATCTCGGCAAGCGGAGAATTTAAGTCGAAAGTGGTGTAATTAATATTTTCTTTTTTGTTGAAAACAGAATAGAAGCACTGTTCGGGGGCAATATGTAGTAAGTCAATTTTCGCGGAGCTACGGAGTAATTCGGTCTCTTTATTAAGATATAACCAAAGCGATCGATGTCTTTCTAGGGATAGGGTAGAAGGGGAGAGAACCCCCTTTCTAAGTTGTTTGTATCCATAAGGGAGAAAGCTTCGAAAATTTCTTTGATCGATAGGATCTGTCACTCGATCTCCTTTGTAAAACCAAATAAGTAGTGGTTTTATGAAATAGCTTAGGCGTATGAGCCATGGACGCGGTACACTATTTAAAATAAGTTTGGTGATACTCATTTAAAGGGAACTTCCTCTTCAGTTTCAATGCCTAAGGCATCGTAGATGTATTGAAAAGTTGAAAGTAATTTTGGTTTCCCCTCTACAATTGCAATATTGTGTTCAAAATGAGCACTTGGCTTCCCATCAGCTGTTTTGATGGTCCAACCGTCTCTTCCTTGTATAACGCGATGCGTTCCCATGTTAATCATCGGTTCGATCGCAACTACAAGACCTTCTTTGAACACCTTTCCTCTACCGCGTTTACCGTAGTTTGGCATTTCTGGGCCTTCATGTAAACTGTTCCCTAAACCGTGTCCTACAAGCTCGCGAACGATACCATAGCCTTGGGCTTCATTGTACTTTTGAATAGCAAAACCTACATCTCCAACGCGATTGCCTGCTTTGAATTCTTCAATACCAATATAGAGTGATTCTTTCGCTGTTTTTAAAAGGGCTTTCGTTTCTTCTGCCACATCACCTACTTCGAAAGTGTAAGCGTGGTCACCGTAAAAACCATTCATAAATACTCCGCAGTCAATAGAGATAACATCTCCATTTTTCAGTGGGGTTTGGTCTGGTATACCGTGTACCACCTGCTCATTTGGACTCCAGTTTAAGGTATTTGGAAAGTCGTACATCCCTAAAAATCCAGGTGCTCCACCATGATCTCGAATGAACTCCTCTGCTAACTTATCTAATTTAAGGGGCATTGCACCTGGCTTCACCTCCTTAGCGAGCATTCCCAATGTTTTGGAAACAAGTTGAGCACTCTCCCGCATTAATTCGATTTCCTCTGGTGTCTTAAGTATGATTGCACCCATTTAAACTAAGGGTTTTTGGGTCATTGAGGCAGGTTGATCAATTCCCATTAATTTAAGAATAGTCGGTGCGATATCGCCAAGCACTCCGTCTTTTACTTCTTTCAGCTCCTTATCAACTAAAATAAGTGGAACGGGATTAGTCGTATGCGCAGTGTTCGGTGAACCATCCTCATTAATCATGGTATCACAATTACCGTGATCTGCAATAACTAGTGTCGTGTAATCTTGATTAAGTGCTTCAGTAATTAAGGTTTCAGCGCAACTATCGACGGATTCACAGGCTTTAATCGCTGCATTCATATCTCCTGTATGTCCTACCATGTCTGGGTTGGCAAAGTTAAGGCAGATAAAATCAAAAGTGCCTTTTGCTAAATGAGGTTGTAATGCATCTCTAATTTCAAAGGCGCTCATTTCGGGCTGAAGATCGTAAGTGGCTACCTTGGGTGATGGACAAAGAATACGCTCTTCTCCTTCGAATGGGGCTTCTTTACCACCGTTAAAGAAAAAAGTAACGTGTGGATATTTTTCTGTTTCTGCAATCCGCAGTTGTGTCTTTTGAGCTTTTGAAACTACTTCGCCTAAAGTTTCGTTTAGATTGTCTTTGTCAAATACGATACTGACATTTTTAAAGTTGTCGTCGTAACGGGTCATGGTTACAAAATGCAACTGAAGGGGTTTCATTTCTTGCTCAGGGAAGGCAGTTTGTGATAGAGCTTGTGAGAGTTCCCTACCTCGATCTGTTCTGAAATTAAAGAATAGGACAACGTCTTTTTCTTGAATGCTTCCGATCGTATTTCCTTGTTCATCTACCTTGATAATTGGCATGATAAACTCGTCAGTAACGCCATTTTCGTACGAAGCTTCCATTTCGTTAACGATATTCTTGGTCTGGTTACCTTGTGCTTTCACGATGGCGTCATAGGCAATCTTCACACGCTCCCAACGTTGATCGCGATCCATGGCGTAATAGCGTCCTGTGACCGAGGCTAAAACGGCCTTTTTGTCTGCGATATATTCTTCTAAATTTTGAATGTATCCGGCGCCGCTTTTTGGATCCACGTCTCGCCCGTCTGAAAAGGCGTGAATAAAGGTATTCGAATGCTCGTTGCTCGCCTCAAAGAAGTCGATCAGAGCTCTTAAATGACTCGTGTGCGCGTGAACACCGCCATCACTACACAGACCTAAAAGGTGAACATTTACTCCTTCTTTATTGGCGTAGTCTAGTGCGCTTTGAAGCACTTCGTTTTGGGCGAAGCTTCCTTCGGCAACTGCCTTGTTGATTTTAGCAAAGTCTTGATAAACGATTCTTCCTGCACCGAGGTTCATGTGTCCTACCTCGCTATTACCCATTTGTCCGTCAGGAAGACCGACATGCATACCATAAGTTTTCAGAGTGGCATGAGGATAATTTTGATATAGGCTATCTATAAACGGAGTGCTAGCTTGTTCAATGGCAGAGATCTTTGGATCAGGTGACATTCCCCATCCATCCAAGATCATTAGAAGTACCTTTTTGTTCATGGTATTCGTTTTGATTGATGTTGCAAAGTTACGATTTCTAAGGAAGTAGAAGCGGGTTGATATCTAGAAGCTGCTCCCTCAGATAGGAAGTTTTCAGGCTTGAGTTAATTACTTCTATACCTTTTACTTTTTGTTGTAATGCGATTTCGTAGACCCCTTTATTGATATAACGTTTTAGAATCGGAATAGATTCGGGTGCATAAGATAAATGCCAAGGTTCGTATTTAAATCCTTTGCGTTCCGGATGATTGGTATATACCAAATAGAATCCGTAATTGGCTGCGTTATCTGTTAACCAGTAATGTAGGTTTTCGTAAGCTCCTCCACTATTAAAATGCTCTTCGAGTAAAACATCGCCCTCTATCTTTATTTTACCCTGTATCACGTCAATATCGGTACCCCAATGATGTCTTGAGGTTCCTGGAATAGTTGAGTACTCAATAATTTTTTTTACTGATTCTATCGGTGATAGGCCCTCGGTTTGAAATCTCTTGAATTTACTCTCGAAGATGGCCTTTTGTCTAGAATAAGATCTGAAACTGGAGACGGGACTGATCACAATTCCATCCTCCCATGCGGCCACCCGCATTTTATTAAAAGCCTTGAATGTTTTTCTCGTTAATACAAGCGGATCTTCTCCTTTCAAAGACGCAGGACTCATTCCCATTAATCGATTAACGCTCCAGAAAAAAGGATCTTCTGAATCTATTAATGAGTCTTTTGCCCAGCTAGGTAAGCATCCAATAGCTAAGGCGGTAGTGGCGCTTTGTTTTAAAAATACTCTTCGATTAATCATGAGATCGCTTTATACATTTTGTAGTGCGGACCAACACCTTCAATTTCAAATTCATTTCCTAATACCTGGTATCCATATTTTTGATAAAAACCAACTGCTGAGGTTCGTGCATTAAACCACAAAACATGTTTACCGAGTTCGATTAATTTAGACTCGGCCGCGTGAAGTAATTTTCGTCCGATTCCACTTCCCTGGTAATCCTCTAAAACAGCCATTCCTCTGAGTTGATAATAGCTGTCATTAATTGCAGATTGTGGGTTGACCGTTAGGGTACAGCATCCAATGATTTGATCACTGTCTAAAGCAGCAAAATGAATACTTTCAGGGTCATTATCTCCGCTAAAGTGACAGTCGTCTAGGGTCATTCCTTTACGTAAGATGTCTAAACGAACCTTTAAAATTGCAGAGGCTTCGGTGGTTTTTATAGATAGCATTTCGACCGATTTTATAGTAAATTTAAACTTTAGAATAGTTAGCATGCGGATAAAACTCTTTTTTGGTCTCTTTTTTAGTTTTGGATTTCTTTTTGCTCAGCAATCGAAATCCCCCGAATTACATCTATTACGTGGCCAGGTTCTTTATAGAAATAGCTTTGTGCAAGATGAAGCTGTAGTGAATTCTACCCGTGATCTCAGTACGATAACCGATCAAAACGGTGCATTCGAAATTTATGTCGCTGTAGGAGATGAGTTAGTTTTTAAGGCCGTTAACTATCAATTAGAAGTGGTTAAAATCACGACAGATATTATTCAGAATAATCGATTAGTGGTTGAAGTTACAGAGCGCGTGAATGAACTTGATGAGGTGGTTGTAGGGCCAGAAAACCAACAGAAATTTATTGAACTGAAAAATGAAGAATTTAAAGGGTACGATTACGGAATTGATCGATCTACCCCCGTTCAAAATACGGTGTTGTCACCATCGGCTACCGGGATGCGAGACGGACTCAACTTTGTAGCCATGTATAAATTACTTAAAAGCTTGCTTTTTAGTGCTGATCCTGAAAAGCCTTCGGTTCCCCTTTCTAAAGCGCTTCGTACGGTTTATGAAGATGACTTCTTTATCAATGACCTAGGACTTGAATTGGCTGAGATTGAACTTTTTCTTAAATTTTGTGACGAAACCATCCCGGCCCGTGATCTTCTTCGTAAAGAAAACGAATTTGAACTTATTGAATTCTTAGTGAATAGTTCTACTGCCTTTAAAGAACAAAATCGTTGAGAGTATTTTTTTTACTATTAGGTTTTCTGAGCACCTCTGTTTTTGCTCAAGCCCAAGATCGGCTTGTACAGATCAATGGAAAGATAAAAGCAGATTCAGATGACATTGAATCAGTTGCCGTACAAAATCTTCGTTCGGGGGTAGCTACTATAACTGATTCAAATGGGCGTTTTCAAATTCAGGTGCGATTGGGAGATACCTTGGTTCTGTCAGCGGTTCAGTTCAAAACGAAACAATTCGTCTACGATCAATCTTTTCTTGGAGTAACTTCTATTGAAATTCCTATGGACTCCTTTGTTAATGAGTTGAAAGGGGTAACTCTACAGCCTTTCGGTTTCAGCGGGAGAATTAGTACTGATATAGACTCACTTTCCATTGAAGGACCACCAACAGCAGCTTCTTTGGGTTTGCCTAATGCCAATGTCTATATTCCTACCAAAAATGAACGAATGCTTTACGAGGCCACCTCGGGAGGCGGATTGATTCCGCTTAATCCTTTGCTCAATGCACTGACAGGAAGAACCAAAGAACTCAAAAATCAAGTCCGGTTGGAGCGAAAGAACCGAACGCTAGACCTTATTATCAAACGATATGAACAATTACTTTTTGAAGATCAGTTAGGCATCAAAAAAGACGACGTTCGTAGATTCTTATACTTTTGCGAGGCAGACTCTCTTTTTGCTTCAACACTTGAAAAAGAGGATGAGATTCTGTTCTATGAATTTTTAAAATCCAAAGCACTGCAGTTTAACTCATTATGATGAAAACCTGGATACTCTTTTTTATTACGCTTGTTCCTTTAACAAGTCTTCAATCGCTCGATCATAAATTCTATTTAAGTGTAACTCAAATGGAGTTTGATGCTGAGAACAATCGTATTACGGCGATAAGTAGGGTATTTGTAGACGATCTTGAAGAGACCTTGCGGCAGCGTTACGATGTTCAATTAGCTTTAGGTACAGATCGAGAAGATGAGATGGCGTCTTTTTACATCGCTCGTTATGTGGAGCAAAAGCTCATTGTTGAAATGAACAATGAATCGCTCAAGTTTAGTTTTGCAGGTTTTACCTATCAAAATGATCAAATTGTTTTGCTTTCAGAGTTCGGCTTTATTCCTAGTGACCAATACAAAATCAAGGTAACCAATGCTCTGATAACGGATGCCTATTCAGAACAACAGAACCTAGTTCATTTTCGGATGAATCAGAAAAAGCAAAGCGAGGTGTTGACTAAGGAGCGACCTTTCTTTGTTTTAGCACTCTAGAATTCTTTGTTTAACCTCAAGAAAAGGGCTAACTTAACCCCTCTAAAAATTAACTCATTCTAATGAAAAAACTGATTCATTTGTTTGCTGCGCTTGCCATGGTGTTCTCAATCCCTCTGGCAGCCCAAGAAGAGGCTCCACAACGCGAGCCAGGTCACTACAATAACAATCGATTTAAGCAGTTGTATGAAGAGTTTTCAACTCCGAATACTTATCGTTCGGCGAGCGGTGCTCCCGGTCCAGATTACTATCAGCAACGAGCTGATTACAAAATGGATATTACGTTAGACGATAAGAATGCTAGAATTTATGGTGAAGAAACCATTACCTACACCAACAATTCACCAGATAATCTAGAGTTCTTGTGGGTGCAATTAGACCAAAACGTAAGAGCAAAGGATTCAAAGTCTCCACTTAGAAATGGGAGTGGAGTAAATCTAGCTTACACGGCCGGTAATTTTGCTCAGTCGTTTATGGGAGAGCCTTTTGATGGAGGATTTAATATCGAATGGGTAAAGGATAGTAGAGGTAATTTACCATACACCATCAACCAAACGATGATGCGTGTTGACTTAGCGACCCCATTACTAAGTGGTCAGAGCTACAGTTTTAGCATCAAATGGTGGTACAATATTCCTGATCATACGGTGAATAGAGCAAGATCGGGCTACGAGTATTTTGCTGAAGATGGCAACCGAGCCTACGTAATTGCTCAATTCTTTCCAAGAATGGCTGTTTATAGCGATGTTGAAGGCTGGCAAAACCATCAATTTTGGGGTAGTGGTGAATTCGCGCTTCCTTTCGGAGATTACGAGGTAAATATCACTGTGCCTGAAGACCATGTATTAGATGCTACCGGTGAATTGCAAAATAGAAAGCAGGTATTCTCGAAGGAGATGATGAAGCGATACGAGCAGGCTAAAAAGTCGTATGATACGCCTGTGATGATTGTTACCCAAGAGGAGGCAGAGGCAGCTGAAAAAGGGTTTGCTGAGAAAACCAAGACTTGGAAGTTTATCGCTCGAAATGTACGAGACTATGGATTTGCGACTTCTCGTAAGTTCATCTGGGATATGATGGCGGTAAAAATTGGTAACAGAGACGTTATGGCGGTTTCTCTTTATCCAAAAGAAGGTAATCCACTTTGGGAGGAATGGTCAACTCGTGCCGTTGCTTCTACATTGAAATCATATTCGAAATACACTTTCGATTATCCCTATCATAAGGCAATCTCTGTTCATGCAAAGAATCAGGGAATGGAGTATCCAATGATTTGTTGGAACTACGGACGTCCTAACAAAGACGGAACGTACTCAGATCGAACCAAATTCGGGATGATGAGTGTAATTATTCACGAGGTAGGTCACAACTTTTTCCCGATGATTGTAAACTCTGATGAGCGTCAGTGGGGATGGATGGACGAAGGTCTAGATACCTTTATGCAATACCTTGCTGAACAGGAGTTTGGAGAGGCTTATCCTGCTGCTATCGAAGGCTTAGATAAATATCCCTCACGCCGTGGAGCGCCTTCAGCAATTGTTCCTTACATGGCGGGTGATCAGAGTTATATTGCTCCTATCATGTCAAACCCTGAAAATGTTTATCAGTTAGGACCTAATGCATATGCTAAGCCGGCAACTGCACTAAATATTCTGCGTGAAACGGTAATGGGAAGAGAATTATTCGATCACGCATTTAAAACTTATGCGCAGCGATGGATGTTTAAACATCCAACACCAGAAGATTTCTTCAGAACGATGGAAGATGCTTCAGCAGTTGATCTAGACTGGTTCTGGAGATCATGGTTCTACACAACAGATTATGTCGATATTGGAGTAGGAGAAGTGAAGAGCTACTATGTATCGAATGAGCCAACACCAGAAATGAAAGAGTACATGGCTGCAAATGGTTTAACTGAGGCAGATCTTCCTCCGCTCGTGTATCTAGCTGATTTAAATGCTGAAGATGTTGATCCGAATCTAACCGCTGCTGCACCCTCTGAAACCTCTACAACACTGAAGGAGTTCATGATGGACAACATGACTGAAGCAGAGCGTTCTAAGGTTAAAGAACCCAAGTACTTCTATGAAATTTCTTTTGAAAAACCGGGAGGTATTCCAATGCCACTGATCGTAGAGTACACTTACGAGGATGGAAGTTCTGAGACAGTAACGTATCCGCCTGAAATTTGGAGAAAGAATGATGCTGAGGTAAAGCGTGTTATCTCATCAGACAAAAAGTTAACAGGGATTGTGGTTGATCCTAAGGCAGAGACTGCCGATATTGATACCGCCAACAATTCTTGGCCTAAAAAAGAGGAAGGATCTGAATTTGATGCATTAAAAGCGCAAATCAAGGGATAATTTCTTTCACTCAAAATTCTAAACCCGCAGTGAAACCGCTGCGGGTTTTTTTATATTTGTAATCATGCATTTTCTCTTTATTAGCGGCGCAGAAATATTCTTCATACTCTTTATGGTGGTGATCATTTTTGGTACTGATCGTCTACCAGAAATTGTACGTGGCCTAGCTAAAGGAATGCGCCAACTAAAAGATGCGGCCGACGACGTTAAGCGCGAAATTCAGAAGTCTGCAGATAAAAGTGGTATCGACACTTCAATAGCCGAAGACCTTAAAAAGAGTGCAGATCAAGTAAAAAAATCGGTCGAAGAAGTAACAGGTACTATTAAACGTCAGTAAGTTATAGGTATCGGGCTACGCTTAATCCATCTCGTACAGGTAAGATTAGGTGCTCGAAACGGTCGTCTTCAGTTAATCGTTGATTGTACTTCAACAATGCCTCGGTAGCTTTATCACCCTTTTGAAGCGGTTCTACTACTTTACCACTCCACAGAATATTGTCGGATACTACTAGGCACCCTTTGCTTAGCTTCGGAATTACTGCATCTAAGTATTCGTTGTAATCCGCTTTTTTCGCGTCAATAAAGACTAAATCAAACTGGTCCTTTAAGGTAGGGATGATTTCTAATGCATCTCCGACGATAGGTTGTATACTTTCATAATAAGGGCTTGATTTCCAATACTTTTGTTGTAGCCAAGCCAATTCCTCATTCACCTCAATGGTAGTGATGGTTCCTTGATCACTTAACCCCTCTGCAAGACATAGTGCCGAATACCCTGTATACGTACCCAGTTCAAGAATGCGATTGGGTCGAACTAATTTGCTTAAAAAAGAAAGTAGCCTACCTTGGTAATGACCCGAAATCATTCTTGGTTGAATTACTTTCTGATGCGTTTCATGGCTTAGGTTTTTGAGATAGGTTGGTTCTACCTCTATATGCTGATTTAAATAAGATTCTAAGGCCTCTGAAAAGAAGTGCATCGCTCTATTTTTAAGTAAATTTAGGGCAAAAATAAGGCTATGTTTCAAAGTTCTCTTCAATTCGCTAAAGACCTTGACGCTAATGATTCGCTCGCAAGCTATCGCGATCAATTTCATTTTCCGAAAACTGCTGAAGGAGAGAAGAAATTATACTTTACCGGGAACTCGCTAGGATTGCAACCCTTGAGTGCTAAGAATCGTATTGGTCGAATACTAGACGAGTGGGCAGACTTTGCGGTAGATGGTCACTTCTATTCTGAACATCCTTGGTGGGATTATCACGAAAGAATGGCACCTAAATTAGCCAAGGTTGTTGGTGCCAAGCCTAGTGAAGTTACGATCATGAATACCTTGACGGCCAATCTTCATTTTCTCATGGTTTCTTTTTACCGTCCGACTTCTACGCGATACGCAATATTGTGCGAAGAAAAGGCATTCCCTTCTGATCAATATTTAATGAAATCTCAATTGAAGTTTCACGGATTTGATTTTGAAAGTGCACTCATTGAAGTTTCGGGTAACGGATCGGCTCCAACCACCGAAGATTTCGTAAAGGCCATTGAAGAAAATAAAGATAGAGTTGCGCTAATACTTTTGGGTGGGGTCAATTATTACACCGCTGGGGTTCTCGATATTGAAACGATAACTAGAGTTGCTCGGTCACATGGTATTACGATCGGATGGGATCTAGCCCACGCCGCAGGTAACATTTCATTAAAATTACATGATTGGGGAGTAGATTTTGCGGCGTGGTGTAGTTATAAGTATATGAATGCTGGGCCTGGCAGCTTATCGGGTGTGTTTATTCATCAACGCCATCACGACCAGTCTTCAATTCCTAGATTCGAAGGTTGGTGGGGTGTAGATAAGGCAGAGCGTTTTCAAATGAATGACTCCTTTAGACCGGCGGTAGGAGCTGAGGCTTGGCAGTTGTCTAACCTGCCCATTCTAGCTTTAGCACCTTACGATGCTTCTCTAGATTTATTTGAAGAAGTAGGAATGGAGCGACTAACCGCAAAAAGTAAACAGCTTACTGACTATTTAGAATTTAAGATAAGAGAGATTGAAGAAGAGACAGGATATCCTCTCGAGATCATTACCCCTCAGAATAGAGGTGCTCAACTCTCTATCTATATGCCTAATAAGGGACGAGCCATTTTTGATCACCTTTGCGAAAATGGAGTGGTACCCGATTGGAGAAATCCGAATGTGATTCGTGTTGCTCCGGTACCCTTTTATAATTCCTTTGAAGATTTATATCTGTTTGCTGAGCGTTTCAAGAATGCGATTTATTCTACCGATAGTTCGGTAAAATAAAGAGCCCCACTTGAATTCGGTCGTTCGTGGCGCTGTGCGATCAGTAAACCACCGAGGTTAAGGTAATCCTTGCAAATCGATATAATATTCGGATCTTTTCCATTGGAGCGTCTGAATACCCACTCTTTTACCGTATAATCGTTATCTACATAAAAATCATAGGCATCGCCTGGGGTATATCCGCCCTCATTGCCATAGACAATAGTTAGTTTGTTTAAGGATTTTCCTTCACCAGGAGAGTCGACATTCTCTGTATAAGTGGCTGTAAAGTTATCTTGATCCCAAACCAGCTGAAGTGGAGCTAGGAGCCAATACTTATCATTGATAAAGCCCTTGTTAACCTCATTAGAAAGAGAATCAAGCTTTTTCCAATGGTATCTATAATTACCCTCAGCACGTACAGCAGTTACTGAATCAACTTTAGGATTCCAGATCCATTTGCGAGAGAAAGGTTCTCCATTGGCTCGAGCCACATTCCAATTAAAGACGATCTTTTCGATTTTTTCAAACCCAGAGAGTCCATGTGCCTCGGCAATGCGGTCTGCTACCTTATAGGCTTCTGACTTCTCAGTGGTTGAAGGGGTTTGTGAACAGCTATTCAGTAAACCTATGGCTGCTAAGGAGAGGAGTAACTTTTTCATATTTCTTTTAGGCTAAAGGTAGGAAATGCTAGGCTAAAATAGCATTAGATGCTACCTTTGTAGGTATCTAAAATTTATGGCTATGGCTGCAACATCTAAGGTTCGTGACTTAATAGAACATTCGCTTTTAACCGATCGCAAGGTCTTTTTATGGGGAATGGTAGACGATCACAGTGCAAAACACGTGATTGACCGCTTGCTTTATCTGGATAGTCAAAGTCATGACGAAATTCAACTGATCATTAATAGCCCTGGGGGTTATGTGACTTCTGGTTTTGCTATTTATGATACCTTAAAAGCGATCAAAAGTCCTGTCTCGACCGTATGTTCAGGTTTAGCTGCTTCAATGGGTTCAATTCTATTGTCTGCTGGTGAAAAGGGTCGTCGCTTCATACAGCCTCACGCACGAGTTATGATTCATCAGCCTAGTGGAGGCGCTCAGGGTCAAGCCTCTTCTATAGAGATACAAGCTCGAGAGATAATAAAAACCAAAGAGATTGGAGCTAGAATTCTTGCTGAGAACTGCGATCAGCCCATCGAAAAGGTGATGAAAGATTTTGACCGTGATTATTGGATGGATGCTGAAGAGTCTACCCAGTATGGGATCGTAGACGGTGTCATTGATACCATCTAATAGGCATCTGGATTTCGAATAATAGCTTCTGCTCTCCTAATTTGTGCTTCTAACTCGTCTGGATTTTTCTTGTCCAAAAGGCGATACATCATACCCATTCTAGGATTGTCTTTTAGGATCTCTCGTTTCTTACTAAGGAAGTTCCAGTACAAGGAATTAAACGGACAAGATTGTTCCCCGGACTTTTCTTGTACTCGGTAACTACAGCTTTTACAGTAATTACTCATCTTATTGATATAGGCTCCACTACTGATATAGGGTTTGGTCGCGATGATTCCACCGTCGGCGAACTGAGACATTCCACGAGTATTCGTAATCTCTACCCAGTGTATCGCGTCGATATAAACTCCTAAATACCAATCATCAAGCTCATCAGGATCTATTTCAGTAAGCAGTGCGTAATTGCCTGTAACCATAAGGCGCTGTATGTGATGGGCATAGCTATGTTCTAGCGTTTGTTTAATAGACTCAGAAAGACACTTCATTTTGGTTTTTCCTGTCCAATAAAAGTCTGGGAGATTTTGCCTGTGATTGAAGTAATTGAGGGTTTGATAATTGGGCATTTCCTTCCAGTATATACCTCGCATATATTCTCTCCACCCTAAAATTTGGCGAACGAATCCCTCAATTTGTGAAAGCGTAATAGTATCGTCTTTGTAATAAGTGGCAATAGCAGTGTCAATAACTTCTCTTGGATGTATCAGCTTAGAATTAAGTGCAAAGGATAGCCTTGAGTGAAAGAGATACGGTTTTCCAACCGCCATTGCATCTTGATAAGTGCCAAATCGGGATAATAAATGATCGCAGAAGTACTGTAGTATTTGTAGTCCCTCTTTTCGATTGGTTGGCCAAGGGAACTCCTCAGCATTAATGATACCCAGTGTTTCAATCTTACTATCAAGAATATCTTGGTAAACCTGGGTTACATCAGTTTTAAAATCTAACTCTTTTGGAATTTGGAGATTCGTATCAATGCCTTTTCGATTTTCACTGTCGTAGTTCCATTTACCTCCTTCAGGCTTCCCGTCAGGAAGTATTAGTATATGATGCTTTTTACGCATCATTCGATAAAACGATTCCATTAGAAGTTGTTTCTTGCCTTCGAAATGTTTTGATAGTTCATCTCTAGACGTTAGAAAGTGTTCGGTGTCAAATGCTTCGCTTTGGATGTCTTTCGATTCAAGCAAGCTGCAAATTTCTTTGAGCTCTTTATCTAAACGGTAGTTGTCGGGTAGTTGGTATTCAAACTTCTCAATAGGATGGGCTTGGCAGTATTCCAATATCCGAGTTTTAAGACTACGATCTCCAGATTGATTGATCTTTTGGTAGTCAACATGAGCGCCAACTTTTTTTAAAGCATCTGCGAAATTTCTCATGCTTTGAAAGAATGCTGCCACCTTCTGAATATGGTGAGTGATATTATTACTTTCCTGATACATCTCTGCCATACAATAGAGGGTATGATTATCCACCTCTTTATACCAGCTGTGTCGGGCATTCAATTGATCGCCTAAGATCAATCGAAGTCTTTTTATTGAAGCCATAATCGTCTATAGTCGTTGTTGGGATCGTACATCTCTGCTTGTCTTTGGGTGTTAAATTTGCGATCTCTAGGGTCATTACCCACTCCGCTCACATAACACCAATTACCCCAATTGGCTGAGGCATCGTAATCGATAAGTTGGGCTTCGAAGTATCTTGCCCCCCAAATCCAATTTTGCTTCAAGTTCTTTGCCCAATAACTAGCCACATTTTGTCTCGCTCGATTACTGATCCAACCTGTAGATTTTAATTCGATCATGGCTGCATTGACGAAATCATCTTTGGTTTTACCATCGATCCACTTTTCAAACAGTGAATCGCTCTCTCCCCACTCATAAGAGCGATTAAGAATACCTTCAATCGTAAAGATGCGATTCTTGTGTTTGAAACTAATCAGCTTAAAATATTCTCTCCATAGCAGTTCGAAGAAAAGCCAATAGGTGTCCTGATTCGCGACCACCGACGATTCAAATTCTTTTATCTCTGCATAAATAGATCGGGGAGAAAGACATCCAAAAGCTAGATACGCTGAAAGCTTCGAGCTAAAGTCTATACCAATTAATCCGTTTCTTGTCTGCTTGTACTCAGCCAGCGCCTCTGTCCGCCAGAAATAATGATCTAATCGCTCCCACCCGGCGTCTTCTCCACCTTTGAAGGGATGCGCAGATCGATCATCAATAGTGTTATTTGAATAGCCTAATTCAGTTAAGGAAGGAATTTTACTTGATTCAATCGACAACCCGTTCGATAAAGGATTTTCTGGTGCTTCAAATGGTGTCTCAGGAGTATGATATCGCTCTACCTTTTTTCTAAACACCGTAAAGACCTCAGGTAACTCCATCACATCAAATGGTAGTTTTTGCAAAGGGTATAATAGGTCTGAGTGGTCTTTGATCCACGTTACATCGATTTTTGCCTTTTTGATAGCCTTATCGATAAATCGCCGCTCGTTAGAGGTAGCGAAATCAATACTGTATAAGGATTGGATCGAATAGCGGTCTATAAGGGTAGCAAGATGATCAGATCCTACCTGATCGATAATTAAAGGAATATTTAAACGTTCAAGGTTAGCCTTGAGATTATGGAGTGATTCAAGTTCAAATTTTCGCGCAAAGAAGGATTTATTAGGATATGTCTTTGATCCTATTTCAATCGAATGATGATCTAAAAAATAGTAAGCAATTAGGCCTTTATTTTTCATTGCATTGATGAGCAAAGCATTATCCTTGACCCTTAATAATTGATTGACTATTAATATACTATTCATAGAACTATTTCTTTTGCGATGCACATTTTTTACTACAGTATTTTACTTGTTCCCAATTCTTCTCCCATTTTTTACGCCAGGTAAAGGGTTTTTCACAGACCACGCAAATTTTCTGAGGAAGATTTACTTTCTTGTGTGCCACTTATTCAAGAATAGATTTGGGCTCTGTGTCAGGTTGAGCATAATGGTATCGATCAATAAGAGATACTTTGTAATAGGCATCAAGACCACCAATCGCAGCAGATGAGGCTTTCTCGTGATTTAACCAGTGCGACTTATTAATACTATCACTGTTTACCCAGAAACGTTCAATGGTTGCAGTCAGTAGTATGCAATCATTTTCAAGTAGATGCTCTCTGCTGTAAGCACAAAGTAGTTGAATATTACTTTCCTTTACAAAGGGTACAGCACATCCTTCTCGATGAAGAGAATTAATGTCGCAAAATTCAAATTCAGATTGATGGTCTTCGAATTTTGCTGAGGTATGATGCGCATTAGCAGTCATCGTTTCAGTAATCTGATTGATGCTGAAGTACTTAATCTCTTTAATGTTGTTGTAGGTATGGCGCTCAACAGTTAGCGGGCGAAATACCATTCCTAAAAGAGGAGGGTTACTTCCTAAATGGATTACTGAATTGAAAACGGCCAAATTATCTTTAGAACCATCAGAGGTTCCAATAAGATTGGCAGATCGTAATCCGCAAAGGTTATTAATTAGATGGGCCCGTTCTCGTTTAGGAATCGATTCTATTTGGGTCGAATCAAACTCAATCATTTTGTTTAACATTATCTCAATTAATGTTAAACAAAAATAATTAAAAAAGGCGGTCTTATGACCGCCTTAGTTATATTCTAATCTGATTAGAGCAGATGTTCTGGTTTTTAGCTCAATTTATCGAATAGAGATTGCATTTTTCCAGTCTCTTCTTCAGCTAAAACAGGATCTACTAGAATTCTTCCACTGTGTTCGTCAGTGGTAATACGCTTACGTGAAGCGATTTCTACTTGAACCTGAGGAGGAAGTGTAAAGAAAGAACCTCCAGAAGCGCCTCTGTGAATAGGAACTACAGCAAGACCATTTTTCACAGAACTTCTAATACGCTTGTAAGCAGTAAATAGTCGCTCTTCGATATCTGTACCGTATTTTTCTGAAAGCTTGATTAACTCCTTTTCTTCTTTCTCGGTCTCAGCGAGGATATTTTGAAGTTCACCTTTCTTGTGCTCTAGGTGTTCTTTACGTCCATTTAGCTTTTCAGTAGTTTGCTCGATGCTTTCATTCTTGTGCTCAATTTTTACTTTGAACTCACGAATGTGTTTCTCAGCAAGTTGAATTTCTAACTCTTGAAATTCAATTTCTTTCGTTAACGAATTGAACTCTCTGCTGTTTCGAACATTTTTCTGTTGTTCAGCATATTTCTTCATAAGAGCTTTAGCCTCTTCGATCGCATTTTTCTTAGCTGCGATTTCAGAATTCAGTGTGCTAATGTCTTCTTGAAGTTTAGCAAGTCGAGTGCTTAAACCAGCAACTTCATCTTCAAGGTCTTCAACTTCCATCGGAAGTTCACCTCTTAGATTTTTAATTTCATCAATTCTTGAGTCGATAAGTTGCAAATCGTAAAGAGCTCTTAGCTTGTCTTCTACGCTCATTTCTTTATTCTTCGCCATACGGATAGTACCCTACAGGGTTGGTATTTATTTCAGATAAATTGACGGCAAAATTACTAAATTTTTCTTGAAGGTATTTAGCAATTGCGTTTTTTGTAAATCGCTCAGATTCAAAGTGTCCGACATCGGCGAGCAAGAGCTCTCCCTGGGGTTTGAAAAAATCGTGATATTTCAAATCTCCTGTAACATACGCATCTGCATTTTGTCGAAGTGCTTCTTCGATGGCAAATGCGCCACTTCCTCCTAAAACAGCTACTTTCCTAATCGTGTCGTTCTTGTAATTACTATGTCTAATCACCGGTGTTTTAAAGGTTTCCCTGACTTTTTTCAAAAATGTCTCAGAATCTATGGCTTCACTTAAAAATCCGATTCGTCCCATTCCACTCTTTTCTCCATCAGGTAAGAGAAAGGAGACCTCGGTTAGCCCTAACTGAGTTGCCATTAAATCACTAACACCACCGATTACTTTATCCAAGGCTGTGTGCATTGCGTAGATGCTAATATTATAAGTGATTGCTTTTTGAATGGCCCGTGATACATAGTCGGTTTGATCGAAACGTTTTAACCCATTAAATAAGATTGGGTGGTAACAAACTACCATTTCACACTTCTTTTGATGAGCTTCTTCGATGACTTCTTCTAGTGCGTCATGACAGACAAGTACTCCACTGATGTCTAAGACTGTGGATTGATATAGCCAACCAACGTTATCGAAATCTTCAGCCCCTGCTAAAGGAGCCCACATTTCGAGTGCATTTGAAATATCGGTGCGTAGCATAGAAAAGAAATGAGCCACTAATTTATTATAAATTCGCATATGCATATGTTGAAACTCGCCCTGTCCCCATTTTCATGGCTCTATTCGTTGGTGGTCTATCTGCGGAATAAGGCTTTTGATTTAGGGTGGTTTAGTACGAAGAGGTTTTCTGTTTCAACCTTAGTTGTTGGTAATCTGAGTTTTGGCGGAACCGGGAAGACACCTATGATTCTTTGGTTGATAAAGGAGGTTTTTAACGCTAAAGAGGTAGTTGTTCTAAGTCGGGGTTATGGTAGAAAATCAGTGGGTTTTAAATGGGTGAAGAGTGAATCTACCCCCGAAGAGGTAGGGGATGAGCCCTTGCAAATTTTTAATTCTTCGAGCCAGGTTCCTGTTGCGGTTTGCGAGGATAGAAGGCTCGGAATTGAGCGAATTGTAAGTGACCTCTCTCCTGAAATAATTTTGCTCGATGATGCCTTTCAACACCGCAAAGTCAGTGCAAAGGCGAACATCTTACTTACTACTTATTTGAATCCGTTTTTTAACGATTGTTACTTTCCTAAGGGTAAGTTAAGAGATCATAAAACTCAAGCGAACCGGGCTGATGTCATAGTGGTTACCAAATGTCCGGATAACCTTACCAAAGAGGAAGCCAAAATGATTGAAAATCGTATTCGCAAGTGGTCCTCAGCCTCAGTGTTTTTTGCCACTCTACAGTACCCCACATTAAACGTTGAACTCCTCAATTCACTTAGGTCCGCAAAAAATGTATTGATTACCGGAATCGCAGATGCTACCCCTTTGAAGTCTTATCTTTTGGATCTTGATATTCCTTTTGATCATTTGCGATTTAAGGATCATCATGCTTACCACGCATCTGATTTTTCGAATCTGAATAGTTATGATAGAATTCTTACGACTGCTAAGGATAAGGTAAAGCTAGAGGCTGTAATTCCTAATCAACCCATTGAAGTGATCGAGGTGGAACATTCGATTTGTTTTGACCAAAAAGATGCGCTTGTACAACTGATTCTACGAAAGGCGTTTGATGAGATCAATTAGTCGGCTACTGTATCCCGATTCATTATCGTACCAGCCAATGACTTTTACCATTTTACCAATGACAGAGGTCATTTCTGAGTCGAAAACACAAGAATGTCTATTCCTAAGAATGTCTACTGATACGATAGGATCGGTAGTGTAGGATAAAATTCCCTTCCATCTAGATTCTTTACTTGCGTTTAAAAAGTGTTGATTGATTCTTTCTACACTAACCGATTCCTTCACATTAAAGGTGATATCGGTTAAGGAGCCATTTGACACAGGTACGCGTATACCGCAACCTCCCATAGCGTTAGATAGATTAGGGAATATTCTAGTTAGTGCCTTTGCTGCACCAGTAGTAGTTGGTATAATCGAAGCAGGAGCAGAACGCGCTCTTCTTAAATCTTTGTGATACTTATCGTGTAACGACTGATCTGAGGTAAAGGAGTGAACAGTAGTTACATAAGCTTGGTCAATGCCACATAAATCCCCAATGAGTTGAATCATTGGTGCTGCATTATTCGTGGTACAGGACGCCCCTGAAAGTATTTTATTAGATAGGTCTACGGTTTGATCATTGACTCCTAATACCACCATTGGTATGGTATTGTCTTCAGGAACGGCCGCGAGGATTACCCTTCTTGCCCCTGCGTTTAGATGTTTTTCAAGGTTGATACGATCTTTAAACTGCCCGGTAGATTCTATGACTACATCTATGTTGTGAGCACCCCAATCGATGTCTTCGATTTTCCTCTCACTAAAGTAAGCAATAGGCCTATTGCTCACTATTAGCTTCTGATCTTCAATTTGAATATTCTTTTCCAGAACCCCGAAAATACTATCGTATTTTAATAGGTGAGCTGCTGAATCTATACTGCCTAGCTCGTTTACAGCGACTACTTCTATGTCTTCACAATCTAAGGAAAGTCTTAAGAATCGTCGACCAATTCGGCCTAAGCCATTAATGGCTACTCTGGTCATCAGTTAACGTGCTTATGCGCTTTGTACGAAGAACGAACTAGTGGGCCACTCTCTACATGTCTAAACCCTAATTCAAGACCATACTCTTCGTATTTCTTGAATTGTTCTGGGCTAATGAAGTCTTTGACAGGCAAGTGCTTTTTAGAAGGTTGTAAATATTGACCTATGGTGACCACATCCACTTGATTAGTTCTCAGGTCACGAAGGGTTTCGTAGACTTCTTCTTCAGTTTCACCTAAGCCTAACATGATCCCTGATTTAGTTCTTCTTGCTCCTGCGTTTTTGAGGTAATTCAATACTTCCATACTTCTTTCGTATTTGGCTTGAATTCGAACCTCACGGGTTAGGCGCTTCACGGTTTCAATATTGTGTGAAATCACCTCTGGACCAGCTTCGATAATTCGATCAAGATGTTCGGTGATTCCTTGAAAATCAGGAATAAGTGTCTCTAAGGTGGTAGATGGACTCATTCTTCTTACTGCCCCGATGGTCTCGGCCCACAGAATAGATCCCATATCTTTTAAATCATCTCGATCAACAGAGGTGAGCACCGCATGTTTAATTTTCATGATTTTAATAGAACGTGCAACCTTTTCGGGTTCAGCCCAATCTACCGATTCTGGACGTCCAGTTTTTACCCCACAAAATCCACAACTTCTTGTACAGATATTACCTAAAATCATAAAGGTGGCAGTACCCTCACCCCAACATTCACCCATGTTTGGGCAACTTCCTGAGGTGCAAATGGTATGTAGGTTGTAGGTGTCTACTAAGCCTCTAAGTTGCTTGTATTTCTCTCCTGTAGGTAGAGTTACTCGCAACCATTTTGGTTTTCCTTTCTTAGTAGTTTTTTCAGGGGCAACTTCCATTATTTTCTTTTTGACAAAATTAGGAGTTATTCTTCAAATTATCTGCAAGAGATCTCCTTGCTCTTAGTAATAATACCTTAATGTTTCCTTCAGATTGATCGAGTCGATTGGCAATTTCAGCAATAGGCAGTTCGTCGAAGTACCTCAGCTGCAAAACGGTTTGGTGTTTAGGGTTTAGTTTCTCAATTCCAGCTTTCAGCTGACGATCCTGAATTTCATCCGCTTCTCTTTCTTCAAGGGTAGTGGAGTCATCAATAACTTCAGAATTTTCTTCTATGAATGCATCGAATATTTCACCCTTCTTTCTAGCTCGCAGAAGGTCAATGTGTAAGTTTTTTGAGATGGTGATGAGCCAAGTATTGAATTGAAAATTTGAATCGTAACGATCCAATTTGTCAAAAGCCTTTGCAAAGGTTTGGATGCATAAATCTTCGGCATCAAAGGGGTCTACCTTTCGGCTAAGATGAAAATGATAAACCTGATCCCAATACTCATTAAGGAGTTGATTGAAAGCAAGTTGATTCCCTTGTTTAGCCTCTAGAATCAGTTGTTGTATTTGATCCTTACCCAAATTGATTAATTAAGGGCTTCTTTTTTACATTGTTCAGAAGGAGCTTTTCCGCAATAACTGCAGTTTTCACCATCCTTATTTAGGAATGGGCTTTGACTCGCACAAGTTCCCGCGAACTCACCATCTTTTTTAGCCCATAGTTTAATCGCGATACCAGCTACTGCTAGGAGTAAAATGCCGGCGGTTAATAGAACTAATTTCATAGGGCAAATTTACGAACAAACTAGAGAATAGTTACTTCGGGTTCTAGTCTAATTCTAAATTGATAAAATACTTTTTCTTGAATTTGAAAAGAAAGCTTGGCGATATCTTTACCCGAGGCACCCCCTTTATTAACTAGAACCAGAGCTTGTTTGTCATGAACACCCGCATCTCCATTAAAGTAGCCTTTGAATCCGGCTTTTTCGATTAGCCACCCTGCTGCTACCTTGACCCCATCAGATGCTGGATAGATCGGTAAGTCGCTAAATTCTTTCTTGAGTTGATGGGCTAGTTCTTCATCGATCACCGGATTTTTGAAAAAGCTACCAGCGTTTCCTAATTTGTTGGGATCGGGTAGTTTTGATTTTCTGATTTCAATGACTAATTCTGCAATCTTTTTGGGTGTCGGTTCAATTTCTGGATGCTCCTCAAAATAGTTTTTAAGTGGAGCGTAGGAAATGTTTAATTCTGTAGCTGTAGATGGGAGTAAATAGGATACCTCCCAAATAATAAAGCGACCTTTACCTTCATTCTTGAAAAAGCTGTTTCTATAACCAAACCGGCAATCTTCTTTAGAAAATTGAACCCAAGTTAGATTCGAACAGTCTAGTGCAAGGCAGGATTCGAAAAATTGGTTTTGTTCCACTCCATATGCCCCAATATTCTGTATAGGAGCAGCTCCTACACTACTGGGGATCAATGATAGATTTTCTAACCCACATAGATTGAGTGAAAGTGTCTTTTGAACCAAATCATCCCAAGCTTCACCAGCTGCGGCCGTTACTTTAACGAGTTCATTATCCCCATTTTCGGTGGTAATCCCTTTGTTTGCGACCACGATGACGGGTTGTTCGAGATCCTTAGTAAATAAGATATTACTACCCTTTCCTAGAATCAACGCGTTTGGGTGAAGCTCTACCGCTTCTATCAAAGCCCTTTTACTTTCAACAGTGATTAGGTGAGGAGTTTTTGCAGATACTCCAAAAGTATTGTACGGTTTTAGGTCGATCACTTTTTATTTAAGCGTAGGTTTTTTTGTAGGTGGTTAAAGCAGTTTCTAGTAATCGAATAGCTCTTTTGAGTGATTCTATTTCTAATACATAGGCGATACGCACTTGATTCACTCCTTGTCCTTTTGTTGCATAAAAACCGGCCGCGGGAGCGAGCATCACTGTTTCACCATCAAATTCAAAATGTTCTAAAAGCCATTGTGAAAAATGTTCTGCATCTGACACCGGCAATTCTGCGATTAAATAAAATGCACCTTGTGGATCAGACACTCGAACCCCTTCGATCGCTGATAATCCTTCCTTCAGTACTAGCCTTCTCTTATTGTATTCAACATTTACTTCTTTTAAATAAGATGGGGGAGTTTCTAAAGCTGCCTCACTCGCGATTTGGGCTAGTGTCGGAGGAGAAAGTCGAGCTTGCGCAAATTTCATAATGCCCGACCGTACCTCTTTGTTTTTTGTAACCACGTAGCCAATTCGTGCTCCGCACATGCTGTAGCGTTTAGAAACAGAATCTACAACAACAACATGCTCTTGCATGCCTTCTAGAAGAAGCGCTGAATGAAATTTATTTTCACCGTAAACAAATTCTCTATAAACTTCGTCGACAATCAAAAATAGATCGTGTTTTTTGCACAGGTCAGCTAGAAATTCAAGTTCCTCTAGCGTATATACATAACCGGTTGGATTTGAGGGGTTACAAATTAAGATTGCCTTCGTACGGGTGCTAATTCGAGATTCGAATGCCTCACGATTGGGTAGGGCAAAGTTATTGTCTATCGATGCGGTGACTGATTTTACTACTAAATCATTTGCAGCCGCAAAGCCATTATAATTGGCATAAAAAGGTTCAGGGATAATAATTTCATCTTCGGCGTCCAATAGACTTGCCATCACAAAAGATAGTGCTTCAGAACCACCAGTAGTAATAATTAAATCTTCTGCTGTAACGTTTGCACCGAAACTGTTATAGTAGGCTGCAACCTTCGATCTATGTTCATCACTCCCTTCAGTTCGACTGTATGCCAGTGTATCTAAACTTAAGTTTTTTATGGCGTTAATAGCACTATCAGGAGTCTTTATGTCGGGTTGTCCGATATTTAGGTGGAGCACATGAATACCTCTATTCTTTGCAGATTGAGCGAATGGAACGAGCTTGCGAATAGGGGATTGTGGCATAGCAATTCCCTTAGCAGATATCTTAGGCATACTGTTTTGGTAGTAAAGGTACCAAATTAGTCGATGATATTTCCGCTGATTTTAATGCTGTATACACTAGGGCTTCCGCTAGTAATCAAGGTAAGTACCTTTCTGAACGGTCCTTTTAAGAGATCACCAGATATACGAATACCGATACTGTCTTTTGCGCTAGGTTGTATGAGATGAGGCTTATAAACTACGTCATAACCGTAAGACATATGGATTTCTAGTAGTTTAATGATTCCCTTCGATTGGTTACTGAAATGAAGGTAATGTACTTCAGAATTACTCTTAGAAACAGATCCGATAGTAACCAAATCTGATTCAAAAGTAAGGCTAGCCTCTTGCGCGCGCATCTTGGATGTAAAAACGAACGAAGCTAAAAAGAGTGCAAATATGACTTTATGCCGATACATGATACAATTTTACAGTAATGTGTCTTAGAGGCAAATAACTTTTATAAATGATATGATCTTTCCTATTTTTGTCGGTATTTGAAAAACTACCTTATCCTTATCTTTTCCCTATGGAAATAGCTGCCCAATATAGCCCAGAACACATCGAGCAAAAATGGTATGAACATTGGATCGCTAATCAGCTTTTTGAATCAAAAGTTGATCAGCGTGAGCCTTATACAATCGTTATACCTCCACCGAATGTCACTGGGGTACTCCATATGGGGCATATGCTGAATAATACGATTCAGGATGTACTGATTCGCAGGGCTCGACTGCAAGGGAAAAATGCTTGTTGGGTACCGGGTACCGATCACGCTTCTATCGCAACCGAAGCAAAAGTGGTTGCGCGATTAAAGGAGCAGGGTATTGAGAAATCTTCACTTTCTAGAGATGAGTTTTTGAAGCACGCCTGGGATTGGACTGATGAGTATGGAGGGGTTATCCTCAAACAGTTACGACGATTAGGTGCTTCATGTGATTGGTCGAGAACTAAATTCACTATGGATCCGGTTCTTTATGATTCTGTAATTAAGGTCTTTATAGATTTATATGATAAAGGATTGATCTACAGAGGGTACCGAATGGTTAATTGGGATCCAGAAGCCCAAACCACCCTTTCTGATGAAGAAGTGATCTACAAAGAAATGCAAGGCGCACTGTATTACTTAAGTTATCGCTTTGTAGAGGGAGAAGGTGAAATAACCGTTGCTACTACTCGACCTGAAACCATATTTGGTGACGTTGCTATTTGTGTTAACCCAGAGGATGAACGATACCAATCTTTAATTGGTAAAAAGGTTCGAGTACCCATTTGTAATCGTGAAATTCCGATTATCGCAGACTCTTATGTTGATCCTGAGTTCGGAACAGGTTGCCTTAAAATCACACCTGCACACGATATCAATGATAAAAATATCGGAGATAAGTACGACCTAGCCATCTATGATGTGTTTAATGCCGATGGAACGCTTAATGCTCATGCCATGCATTACCAAGGTAGAGATCGTTTTGAAGTTCGTGATTCAATAGCTGAAGAGTTAAAAGATCTCGGATTGTTAATTAAGAAAGAGTCGCATCTAAATAACGTTGGTACTTCTGAGCGTACTGGGGCTGTTATTGAACCAAGATTATCGGATCAATGGTTCTTAAAGATGGAAGAGTTGGTCAAGCCAGCGTTAACTTCTGTACTTGAAGATCATTCGATTCAACTTTATCCGAAAAAATTCGAAAACACTTATCGCCACTGGCTAGAGAATATTAGAGATTGGAATATTTCTCGACAGCTATGGTGGGGTCAACAAATCCCTGCTTATTACTACGGCGATGGTCAAATGGTGGTTGCTACCTCTATAGAAGAAGCCGTTGAAAAAGCGAATCAACTAGCGCAACAGAAGGGTGAGTCGACTATTTATACCGCAGAAGATTTGACTCAAGACGCAGATGTTTTAGACACCTGGTTCTCTTCTTGGCTTTGGCCGATTAGTGTGTTTAACGGTATTCTTGATCCTGAGAATGAAGAAATCAACTATTATTATCCTACCCAAGATCTAGTAACTGGTCCAGATATTCTCTTTTTCTGGGTAGCCCGAATGATTATTGCGGGTTATGAGTACAGAGACGCACCACCTTTTACTAGCGTTTATTTAACAGGACTGGTAAGGGATAAACAAGGTCGAAAGATGAGTAAGTCCCTCGGTAATTCCCCAGATGCTCTGGGTCTGATTGATACCTATGGTGCAGACGCGGTTCGTGTCGGACTATTACTCAGCTCCGCTGCAGGTAACGATTTACTTTTCGACGAATCCCTATGTGATCAAGGTCGTAGTTTCGCCAATAAAATCTGGAACGCATTTCGATTAATTAAGAGCTTTGAGGTAGCTGATATAGAGCAGCCTTTATATGCTAAACAGGGAATTGAATGGTTTGAAGCCTCTTTTGCTTCGGCATTAGAGCAGATTGAAGATCACTATGACAAGTATCGTATTTCTGATGTTCTGATGAGTATTTATCGTTTGATATGGGATGATTTCTGTTCTTGGTTGCTTGAAATTATTAAGCCAGCATATGGCAGCCCTATTGATCAAACGACCCTAAATCAAGTCGTTGATATTCTAGATAGGCTGCTAGTTACTTTACATCCATTTATGCCGTTCCTTACGGAAGAACTGTGGCAATCTCTAAAATTAAGAGACTCAAAGGATTCGATTTGCGTTGCCAGTATGCCTAAGGCAAAAGCGTATAATCAAGAAACCCTCACGGCCTTTGAAACGTCAAAAGAGGTGGTTAGTGCTATTCGATCAATAAGAAAAGAGAAGAGTATTGCCTTTAAAGAGTCATTAGAGCTCTTAGTGACCGATGCTATTGACTTTGGATTATATGCTGAGGTAGCTGCCAAGTTGGCTAATACGAGTCTGCCTCAAAGAGTTGAAGAAGCTCCAGGGGCCTGTGCTAGTTTTAGGGTGAGTAAAACAGAATTTTTTATTCCGCTTAGTGAAGGGGTAGACCTTGAGGCAGAACGCGAAAAGATTCAAAAAGAAATTGATTACCTCAAAGGATTCTTGGCTTCAGTTGACAAGAAGTTGAGCAATGAGCGATTTGTATCAAATGCTCCTGAAAAGGTTATTGAATTAGAGCGCAAAAAAGCCGCTGACGCACGAGAAAAAATTGAAGGATTAGAGAAAAGTCTGGGGTTACTTCAGTAATTCAGCGATAACCGTTTCACCTCCTTTAACTTTTTGGTCAAGGGATACATTTATTTTGGCGTCATTGGGTACGATTATGTCTATTCGTGAGCCAAACTTAATAAATCCAGCGTCTTCCCCAGCTTTGACGACCTCTCCGACCTTAGCGTAATTAACGATTCTTCGTGCAAGCGCTCCTGCAATTTGTCGATAGAGTATGGGCTCACCGCTCGGATGCTCAATCACCACCGTTGTTCTTTCATTGTGTGTGCTCGATTTTGGGTGCCAAGCTACAAGATACTTTCCGTGATGGTATTGACTGTATAGAACCTTACCATTAAATGGATATCTAGTCACATGAACATTGAGTGGTGACATGAAAATTGAAATCAGTGTTCGCGGTTCTCCGAAGTATTCATGATCGGTAAAAGGCTCGATTTTGACTACTGTACCATCAGAGGGTGCGAGAATACCCTTTTCAGATTTCGGAGTATTTCGCTTAGGGTTGCGAAAAAACTGCAAAATGATGATCCATAGGAATACACCCGCTATAATTGGTAAACTGCCTAGAAATGCTGACTCAATACTAATACCTAGCCAAATACATAAAACCAAAACTAGCGTAGCTAGCGTAATACTAGGGTAACCTTCTCTGTGAAACATAAATACTTATTTAAAGAGTCAAAAGTAGATAAATGGCTGGAGATAGGTAAATCAAACTATCGATGCGGTCTAAAATTCCTCCATGTCCTGGAATGACTCTTCCACTGTCTTTAACTTGAGTCAGTCGTTTCATTTTAGAAGCTACTAAGTCACCAAGATTTGCCAGAAGACTAGTGGTAATACTCAAAATGAACCAGTGAGGAAGTGGAAGGTATTGATTCAAAAAATATCCGACAAGAATGGTTGCTAATGTACCTCCTATATAGCCTTCCAAGCTTTTATTCGGTGAAATAGAACTCACCTTTGTTTTTCCAATTTTCGACCCGACCAAATAAGCCATAGAATCGTTAGTCCATACCAATAAAAGGATACCTAAACACCACATGGCGTTTAGTTGGTAGATTAAGAAAAGGTTGAATATCCCAAGTACAGCATAGAGTGGAGAGAAGTATCGGTGAAAGTAATTGTTCTTACACTTTTTAAGAAGCATGATGCTCATAAGAATCGTAGCAATTACCCCAGCATAAACAAAAATGGTTTTAGACTCACTGGTGTAAGCAAGTAAAAGAATCACCGATGACCCGACAAAGACGACCTGTCTCGGAAGTCTAAACATACCCCTTATTTCTAGGGCTGCACCGATACCTAGTAAGGCGCACCACATAAAAAAAACCTCTTCTCTAGGAACGTATATGGCGCCTAAAAACAATAAGATATATACTAATCCACTAATAGATCGAAGTACGAGGGTATTCATTTAGAAGTCTTCTAGGAGTAGAAGATATAGGTTTTTGGTTTTGGTTCCGTAATGCATGAAGTCATCTTTATTCTCTTGATTAACTTCATTATTCTTGAAGGAGGTGATCTTTGTAGGTAAAGGGCCTCCTAAATGACGTTGTTTGATCGATCGAAGCGCTTCTGAAATAGACGTTACCATCTGCGAAGTGCGAGCAAAAACAATTAGGTTTTCTGGTAGTTCCTCACTTTTTATCCCTCTTAATTGCTTTGAGCAAACGAGCACAGATCCTTGATTTGCGATGAGGTGTTCACATTTTGTAGTGAAGATCGTTGGCTTGCTGTAGCTGTCAGTAAACTGGACAATCGAAGCGTATCGATCGGTAAGTTCTGAGTCGAGACATAAAATGTCGTTCTCTTGCCAACCATTTTCTTCGATGATATTGTCGAAAAAGCGATCTACTTCTTCTTGATTTTCGCAGTATAAAAACTTCCCGCCGCTTTTCGTAAACTCTCTGAGGAAGAGCTCATCTACCGGTAATGATTCTGATTCAATCTCTTTGGGAGCCGACGTATTCTCGTCAGATTCAATTTTCTTTCCAAAGATGCGATCAAAAAATCCCATTATCCGTCTAGGCCTTCTTCTTTATTTTCAGGTGTTACTTCAGTTTCTTCTTGAGATACTTCGGATTGCGTTTCTTTTTCGAACGGACGTTTTCCGAAAATCTCCTCTAAGTCATCCTTAAAAATAACCTCTTTTTCTAACAATCGCTCGGCAAGTTTGGTGAGTTTATCCTTATTCTCCTTGAGAATAGTAATTGCGCGTTGATATTGACCTTCGATTAGATTCGAAATTTCCTTATCAATGGTTTGTGCGGTCACTTCACTATAAGGCTTGGTAAAACCGTATTCACTTTGACCGCTTGAATCGTAATAAGTAACGTTACCAATCTTATCGTTTAGTCCATAAACCGTGACCATGGCACGGGCCTGTTTGGTTACTTTTTCTAAATCGCTTAGTGCTCCTGTAGAAATGGTATCGAAGATAATTTTCTCCGCAGCACGACCTCCCATTGTGGCACACATTTCGTCTAGCAATTGTTCAGGTCGTACAATCTGACGTTCTTCAGGTAAATACCAGGCTGCCCCCAAGGATTGACCTCTAGGTACAATGGTAACCTTGACAAGGGGAGCAGCGTATTGTAGCATCCAGCTAACGGTTGCATGTCCTGCCTCATGAAAAGCAATTGCTCGTTTTTCATCAGGGGTTATGATTTTACTGCGTTTCTCTAATCCTCCTACGATTCGATCAACAGCATCTAAAAAGTCCTGCTTAGTAACCGATTTCTGTTCTTTACGTGCAGCAATTAGAGCCGCCTCATTACACACATTGGCGATATCAGCTCCTGAGAAACCTGGAGTTTGACGAGCAAGAAATTCTAGGTTTAGGGTTTCTGATGTCTTAATCGGTTTCAGATGTACTTCAAAGATTTCTTTTCGTTCATTAAGATCGGGCAGGTCTACATAGATCTGTCGATCAAAGCGTCCCGCTCTCATTAGAGCCTTATCTAAAACATCTGCACGGTTCGTTGCTGCAAGAACAATAACATTGGTGTTCGTGCCAAAACCATCCATTTCTGTTAATAGTTGGTTAAGGGTATTCTCACGCTCATCATTAGAACCGGTAATATTGTTTTTTCCTCTGGCTCGACCAATAGCATCAATCTCATCGATAAAAATGATCGCAGGGGATTTATCCTTAGCTTGTTTGAATAAGTCACGAACTCGAGAAGCTCCAACTCCCACAAACATTTCAACAAAGTCAGATCCTGAAAGGGAGAAGAAGGGTACTTTTGCTTCACCAGCAACGGCTTTAGCGAGTAATGTCTTACCTGTACCTGGAGGGCCTACTAGTAGTGCTCCTTTTGGTATTTTACCTCCTAAAGAGGTGTACTTTTCGGGGTTTTTTAAGAACTCAACAATTTCTTGCACTTCTTCTTTTGCGCCTTCTAAACCAGCAACATCTTTAAACGAGGTTCTGGTATCTGTCTTCTCATCAAAAAGCTTAGCCTTCGATTTTCCGATACTGAAAATTTGGCCGCCACCGGGAGCTCCTGATCCACCTGACATTCGTCGCATAAGGAATATCCATACACCGATAATAAGTACAAAAGGCAGAATTGAAATAAGGAGTTCTAGCAGATAGTTATTCTCTTTGTCATAATCAATAACCGTTGCCAGGTTGTTCTCCGACTTAATCGTCTTTATGGTGTTTTCGAAATTTTGTAAGTCACCAAAGTCTAAAACATACTGTGCGGTTGGAGCTGCAGAAGGTAGTAGGCTCGGCTCAGCAACTTTCTTATGCACCTCTTTTTGGAGTGCAGTGTCGTTTAGATAAACCTTAGCTTGACGGGTATTAGTGATGATTACGATCTTGTCTACATCGCCCTCTCTAAGGTATTCTTCTAATTGAGAAGTGGTTGTTTTTTCTTGATTATCTAGGGCTAAACCACCAAATAGATTAAAGGCCACGAATACTAAAATCGCAGCATAAAAAATCCAGCCGTACTTAGAAGGCTTTTTTTTGGTATTGTTATTCATAGGATTGTTACTCATAGCAAAAGGGAAAAATTAAGAAAAGGAACGTTCGATGGCGGTTAGTTTCGCATCCCCCCAAAGTCCTTCGATATCATAGCGCTCTCTAATGGGTCTTTGAAAAATATGAACGACCACATCGACATAATCGAGAAGTACCCACTCGCTGTTTTCGGTACCTTCCACTTTCCATGGTTTCGATTTAATCGATTTACTTACCTTCTTCTGAATAGAAGAGACGATTGCATTGACATGCGTATTCGAAGTTCCGTTGCAAATCACAAAATAGTCACAAACTGTATTTTCGATCTCTCTTAAATCTAACAGGTTTATTTCAACGCCCTTTACATCTTCAATTCCGTCGATGATTAGCGCTATAAGTTCGTCAGTACTCGCTTGTGTTTTTTGCATTCAATCGGTTTAATTTTCGTGCACAAAGTTAATTTATTTTAACTTGTAATGCCTTAGTTTTTCAGCTCTCCTCAGAATATTAAAGATAAATCTAAATGAATATTATCAAAGTCGATGCCACGAATTCTACAAGCACTTTAATTGCATCGCTTTTTCGATCGGGAGCTATCGAGATTCCTTCGGCATTATATGCCAACGATCAAACGGGTGGACGTGGTAGACTCGAGCGTCCCTGGAACTCTGAGCCTAGTAAAAACCTGACGATAAGCTATGTTTTGCCTGATTTTGGTTCATCACCTAAATCAGTATTTCGAGCAATGAGGCAGATTACTTGGTCTGTACTGGAGGTCTTAGAAGTTGCAGGAATTCTTGATTTATCGGTCAAGTGGCCAAACGACATTATGGCAGGTAACCGTAAGATTGCTGGAATTTTAATCGAAAGAAGTTTACGGCAAGGGAAATCCTCTTTTGTTATTGTTGGGATTGGGTTAAACGTGAATCAAGTCAGTTTTAATGAGGAATTTAAAGCTATTTCGATGGGTGAACTAACTCAAAGGGTCTTCGAAATTGACCCATTAGCTTATGGGCTCTCTGATTCGATCGTCAATTATTTGCTTCAAGATCAAGAAATTACTATCGATCAGTTTCATAGTAAACTGTACGGAATAAACCAGATGCATCGATGGCAATTAGGCGACAAGGTCGTCGAAGCTACCTTATTGGGGGTAACCGAAGAAGGATTGGCGCTTTTATCTTCGAGTGAGGGTAAAATCCTAAGTTTTACCTCTGAAGAGATTCGAATGCTGCGTGTTTAGGCGTTGAAGTGGTTAGTTGCCTTCTCAGCTAGAGATTCTATGAAATGAGTAAGAGGCGCCTTAATCATCATAGAGATCATCGCGTTAAATTCTCCCTGAAAACTTAATTGAAGCGTGCATCCAGTATCGATAGCCTGTAGATTGGCATGTAATGAAAATGGAAACTGAGGGTTTGTTGAACCCAGTGTAACTCTTTCTGATTCAATGCGCTCAGTGATTTCTAAGACAATTTCGGGCATTCCTTTAAGCGCGAATGCAAAACGGTTTTCATCGATTACTTTGAATACCTTGTTGTTTTCTGGCATGATCGACTCGAAGTTCGAAACCTTAGAGAGAAAACTAAAAACCTCCTGAGCTGATTTATTGATGGTGTGAACCGGTGAATTTAATTCCATAATACTATTAATTGCTCCCCCAAGCTTGAGGGTTTTCACTCCACTGATCTAGAAGGTCTAGTTGTTCAGCAGAAAACTTATCTGTGGTTTTTGCGTAAGCAACCAAATGCTTGTAATCACTCAAAGTAAATACATCTAATTCACGCTCTTTAAATTGAGAGGTGGCTGATTCAAAATTATAGGTAAAAATGGCGGCCATCCCTTTGATGTTAACCTCTGCGTCTTCTAGAGCATCTATAGCTTTTAGACTACTCTTTCCTGTTGAGATTAGGTCTTCGATAACCACGACATTTTGACCTTTATCAATCTTCCCCTCAATTTGATTTTTTCTTCCATGGCCTTTGGCTTCAGGTCGAATGTAAATGAAAGGAAGACCCATCGCCTCAGCGACTAGGATCCCTATGCCTATGGCTCCGGTAGCGACACCGGCGATTACTTCAGGTTTACCGTAACGCTCTTCGATTTTTCGAACAAACTCCTGTCGAAGGAAGTTTCGAACCGCTGGATAAGACAATGCGAGTCGATTGTCACAATAAATCGGAGATTGGATTCCCGAAGCCCATGTAAAAGGAGTTTCGGGATTCAATTGAATTGCCTTTATTTGTAGCAACAATTCAGCTGTTTTATAAGCAGTTTCTTTGTCCAAAATCATAGCGCGAATGTACGAAGTTTTCGTCAATAATAGCCTGCTAATTCTTGAGTCTAACCGCTCGTTGCCTCGTAAAAATCGGGTGCCAGTAGGTACCAAGAAGGAGCTTAAAAAACTGTTTGAGGAGTTAGGAGCGAAGAAAAAATCAGTGACCTGCTTCGCAGAAGTTGCTGATGCTAACCCACTTAAGTTTTTGACTAGTGCAATTAAGGAAGTAGTTGCTGCAGGTGGACTTGTTAGAAATAGTAAAGGTCAAGTATTATTTATTTATCGAAATGATAAATGGGATTTGCCCAAGGGTAAGCGGGAATCTTCTGAGAGTTTAGAGGATGCTGCCATACGTGAAGTCAAGGAAGAAACAGGGATAGATTCTCTAGAAATTCAGTATAAGCTCGGTAAGACTTACCACATTTTCAAAAGAAAGGGTGAAATGAGATTGAAAACTACTCACTGGTACGAAATGACTTCTGATGATTTAGGACCGTTCTCCCCTCAGATAGAAGAAGGAATTACCGACGTGGTATGGCTCAATCAAGAGCAACAAGAAGTTGCACTACGTAATTCATACCGAAACATTAGACAGTTATTTGTTACAGATTAAGGCGTAGGCCCCTTCAGGGACAAAAGCTTTAATATCTCCTTGATTTCGAAGCACATCGCGCACTATTGAAGAACTGATAAAATCCTTATTTGAGGTGGTTAGAAGAAATACCGTTTCAATTTCAGTGAGTGTTCTATTGGTATGAGCAATCGCTTTTTCAAACTCGAAGTCTGCGGGGTTTCGAAGACCTCTCAAGATGAAATCGGCGTTAATTTGTTTGCAGTAATCTACCGTTAAACCTTGGTAGGTAGTTACCTTGATTTTTGGATCATCTTTGAAGGTAGCTCGAATAAAGGCAAGTCGCTCTTCTAGACTAAATTGATAACGCTTATCGGCATTGACTCCTACGGCTACGACGATTTCATCAAATAGATCTAGTCCTCGACGAATGATATCCTCGTGACCAATAGTGATCGGATCGAAAGAGCCGGGAAATACCGCTTTTTTCATAAGGTCAAAGATACAATTTTACAAAGCGTCGTTAATCAAACGATCAAAAAGGTGAGCTTCTGAAATACCGGCACACCTTGCCTGTTGAGGTAAGATACTTTGCTCGGTAAGACCTGGAGTAGTATTAACCTCTAAAAGATAGGGGGTACCCTCTCTTATAATAAACTCGCTTCTAGTAGCTCCTTTAAAGCCTAAGTCTTTATAGATTTTCAATGCGTACTGAGTCAGTTGTTCCTCAATAGATGGGTCTATTGGGGCGGGGGTGATTTCTTCGCTCTCTCCCAAATACTTTGCCTTGTAATCAAAAAAATCATGTTTAGTTTTGATAAGGGTCATGGGTAAGACTTGAGGGCCATTTTCTCCCGGTATTACCCCTACAGTAATCTCGATACCTTCGAGGTGTTCTTCGATAATGAGTTCATCGTTCATCTCGAAAACATCTAAAATTGCCTGATGCAACTCTTTTTCTGATTTGACCTTGTATACTCCAAAGCTACTTCCTGAGCGATTCGCCTTAACAAAGCATGGAAACCCAACTTTTTCTATTTCTTCTAAAGAGAAGGTTTGACCTTTGTTTAAAGAGAGGTGTTTGGCTCGTGGAATACCTAAATCGCTAGTCACGCTAAGTAGATCTCTCTTATTAAAACTAAGAGCAGAAACGTAGCTGTTTGAACCAGTGTATTTAATCCCTATAAGATCAAAATACGCTTGTAGAATTCCATCTTCACCTGGAGTTCCGTGAATAGCGTTAAAAATGAGATCAAATGAAATCTTTTCTCCATTTAGATTAGCGCTAAAATCAGCTCGGTCTATGGCGACTCTTTTTGAGTCAACTTCGCAGTACCATTCTTTTGCGCTGATGTCGATGGCATACACCTTAAAACGATTTGAGTCTATATGGCGCAACACTTGTGTTCCACTCTTAAGAGAGATTTCTCTCTCCTGGCTATATCCGCCCATGATGACCCCTAGATTCATTCGCTTTTCCATCGATTGTTACTTATAGGTCTCAAAGTAACGAAAATCAGCCCTTTTTCTATCTTTGCATTCGATTCTTCTTTATGAAAAAGTTTTTATCCTTTTGGGTTTCCATTTCCTTTTTAAAACAGCTGGTTATTCTCGGAGTGGTTCTTGTAATAGTAATTCAAGGAGTAAGTTGGGGTCTAAAGTCGTACACTCAATATGGAGATACCTATGTAGTTCCTGATTTGAGCGGTCTTAGCTTTGAAGAGGCCTCAGAGGCGTTAATCCATGTTCAGCTTATTGGAGTTGCGAACGACACCTTGTCTTATAATCCTGAAATCATTCCCTATGGTGTGATCAAACAGTTACCTATTGCCGGTAAAAATGTAAAGTCTGGAAGAAAGGTCTATCTCAGTCTTAACGATGCTGAATTTGCTAGAAGAGCAATTCCAGATGCGATTCAAATGACAAGGCGTAATGCCATTAGTCAATTGAGATCTTTAGGTTTTACGGTTAGTGATTCGGTAGAATACATTGATGCTATTGGATTAGATATGGTTTATGGTATTAAAGTCGGCGATTCGACAGTTGATGTTGGTAGTCAAATTTCAATAAAGGATACCCTATTACTGGTCTTGGGTAATGGAAAGGACAGTATACAATGAGTTTAGATTCCCTCGATACTGATTCACTTCACGAGCATTACAGTTTTGAAGCCTCGAAAGGACAGGAGCCTTTACGCGTCGATAAGTTTCTCATGAACTTTATAGAGAATGCTACTAGAAATAAGATTCAAGCCGCGGCTAAAGAAGGAAATATCTGGGTAAATCAAAAGCCTGTAAAGTCTAATTACAAGGTGAAAGCAGAGGACAAAGTTCAGGTGATGTTTGAACACCCGCCTTATGAAAATCTGCTAGTACCCGAAGATATACCATTGGATATTGTTTATGAAGATGAGATATTACTTGTAGTGAATAAACCGGCCGGCATGGTGGTGCACCCTGGTCACGGTAATTATTCAGGAACCCTTGTAAACGCCTTACTGTATCATTTCAAAGATTTACCACTCAATAGCGATTCGAGGCCTGGACTCGTTCATCGTATCGATAAAGATACCTCTGGATTATTGGTTGTAGCTAAAACAGCAGAAGCGATGACTCATTTGAGTAGACAGTTTTTCGACAAAACTTCCACCAGAGAATATATCGCCCTTGCTTGGGGTGTATTTTCTGAAGCTTCAGGTATTGTTGAAGGTCATATCGGGCGAAGTTTAAAGAATCGACTTCAAATGGATGTTTTTGAGGATGAAAGTTTCGGGAAACCCGCGATTACGCATTACAAGGTTTTAGAAGACCTACGGTACGTTAGTCTCATACAGTGTCAATTAGAAACGGGTCGAACACACCAAATTCGCGCCCATATGAAGCATATTGGTCACCCACTTTTTAATGATGAACGGTACGGAGGAGATAAAATTTTAAAAGGGACCACGTTCACTAAATACAAACAGTTTGTCGATAATTGTTTTAAGTTGCTTCCTCGTCAGGCGCTTCATGCTAAGACCTTGGGATTTGAACATCCGATCACCAAAAAAGTCTTAACTTTTAACACTGATTTACCTGAAGATTTTACGGCTTGCTTGGAGAAATGGCGAGCCTATGTCGGTGCTATAGAATAAAATAATTAGCTATGAAAATTTTACTCTCACCAGCGAAATCTCTTGATTTTGAAACTCCGCTGGCAACTAACTACAGAACTGAACCTATTTTCTCTAGAGAGACGGATAAGGTTCAGAAGGCCCTCAAAAAGAAAAGTATTAGTGATTTAGAGCAATTGATGAGTTTGTCAAATACACTGGCAACTTTGAATTTTGAACGTAACCAGCACTTTAAGAGTAACCCTACTAGTGAAGAGACAAGACCTGCTCTTTTTGCCTTCGATGGCGATGTTTATAAAGGTTTAGATGCGCTAACTTTAAATGAGAGTCAACTCGAATCAGCAAAGGATCGTATTCGAATTTTATCTGGTCTTTACGGTATGCTAAGACCTTTTGATTCGATTCAGCCTTACCGTTTAGAGATGGGAACCAAAATGGAGGTGGCAGGTGCCAAGTCCCTATACGAGCATTGGCGCAAGAATCTAACCTCATTTCTTGAAAATGAACTTTCAGATGGGGAAATGATTGTCAATCTGGCAAGTAAAGAGTACAGTAAAGCTGTTGATTTAAAAGCCTTTTCAGGACGAGTGATTCATCCTGAATTTAAAGATTACAAGGACGGAAAGTTGAAGATTATCTCTTTCTATGCAAAGCGCATGAGAGGAGTGATGGCGCGTTTTCTGCTTGAGACCCCAGATAACGATCTTTCGGTATTTGAACATTTTGAAAGTGATGGCTATCGTTTCGATGCCTCACAAACTACTGACCCTTTGCAGCCTGTTTATACCCGCTAATTTTAAGCGTTTTGTTTAAAACCTACTTTACCCCATTTTACTAGTACAATGACCAGGTATACAAAGGGTGAACCATGGAGTAGGGTATCGAAATAATCCATGGGCTGCATGCCTACGGCTCCGCCTAAGATCCATTTTACTTTACCAACGATATGCGGCTCACTACTGAATGGTAAAAGGCCAGGTATAATGCAGAATAGTAATGCGTTTAAAAGTTGTTTTTTCATGATTAAGAACGAATACTTTGAATAAACGCCGGAATACCTGCAATACCTTCTTTCGAAAGGGCTTTGATAAATGCAGAACCAATAATGGCACCTTTAGAGTGTGAAGTTGCTTGGCGGTAACTCGAAGCGTTCGAAATACCGAAGCCAACCACTGTTGGGACTTGAAGGTTCATCTCTTCGATTCTCTTGAAATATTCCATGCTCTCTTCGTTAAAGCCTTCTTGGGCACCAGTGGTACTAGAGGTACTTACCATGTAGATAAAACTAGTACTTGCTTGTTCAATTTGACGAATGCGTCTCTCGGGAGTTTGTGGTGTAATCAGAAAAATCATAGATAAGCCGTAGGCTTCGAACAAATCTTTATACTCTCTTTCATACACCTCAAGAGGTAGATCGGGTAAAATCACTCCATCAATACCTATTTCAGCGGCCTTTTCTAGAAATTTTTCAACTCCGAATTGTAAAACTGGATTGAAATATCCCATCAGAATTAGCGGAATAGACAGGTGGTTTCGTACTTCTTTTAGTTGTTCAAAAAGGAGCTCCGTGGTCATCCCATTCATTAGAGCCTTTGTTGAACTTTCTTGTATGGTTGGTCCATCAGCTAATGGGTCGCTGAATGGCATTCCAATTTCAATGAGATCTACCCCAGCATTTTCAAGTTCTTTTAAAACTTGGAGTGTGTCTTTTAACTGCGGAAACCCTGCCGTTGCATAAATAGATAGAATCTTTCCTTCTGCAGATAGTCTTTCGGTTAATCGATTCATAGGTTGAAATAGTCAATATAGGTTTGTAGATCTTTGTCGCCTCGCCCCGATAGATTTACAACGACGATTTCATCCTTTTTGAAATTAAGTTCATCAAAAATTGCAAAGGCATGTGCTGTTTCTATCGCAGGAATAATGCCTTCTAATTCTGAAAGCTTACGTCCCGCACTCATAGCATGATCATCGGTAATTGAAATAAACTGTCCTCTTCCCGATTTGAAAAGGTGTGCGTGCATTGGTCCAACCCCAGGATAGTCAAGGCCAGCAGAAATTGAATAAGGTTCGGTGATTTGGCCATCATCCGTTTGCATTAGTAAGGTTTTACTACCGTGAATGATTCCTACTTTTCCTAGCGCTGAGGTTGCTGCGCTATGTCCTGAAGAAACTCCTTTTCCTGCTGCTTCAACCGCGATGATATTGACTCTTGGATCGTCTAAATAGTGATAGAAAATTCCGGCAGCATTGCTTCCGCCCCCTACACAAGCAACTACATGATCCGGATAGTCTCTCCCGTGAAGCTCGTTTAGTTGCCATTTCACCTCCTCTGAAATTACCGATTGAAAACGAGCCACCATATCGGGATAGGGGTGAGGACCCACTACTGAACCAATGATGTAATGCGTGTCAACAGGGTTGTTGATCCAATCCCGTATGGCTTCGTTAGTTGCATCTTTCAGTGTCTTACTTCCTGATGTTGCCGCTCTAACTGTTGCACCTAGCATTTTCATGCGAGCTACATTTGGGGCTTGGCGTGCTATGTCAATTTCTCCCATGTAAACCACACATTCAATACCCATAAGTGCACAAACAGTTGCGGTTGCTACACCGTGTTGTCCCGCTCCAGTCTCAGCGATAATTCGATTTTTCCCCAAAGCTTTGGCAAGTAATATTTGGCCAATAGTGTTATTGACTTTGTGGGCACCCGTATGGCAAAGATCTTCTCTTTTCAGATAAATTTGAGTGTTGTACTGATCACTTAATCGTTCTGCCTTGTAGAGCGGTGTGGGTCGTCCCACGTAATCTCTTAAAAGCTGATCAAACTCTTTTTTAAAGGATTCCCTTGAGGTAATTTCAAGATACGAATTGCGAAGTTCTTCGGTATTAGGGTAGAGCATCTCGGGAATGTATGCTCCCCCAAATTCTCCATAATAACCTTCTTTATTTACATGATAACTTTTCATAGCCATGCTTCGTTTTTTAGAGAAGTCACGAAGTTAGTTAGTTTTTCAACGTTCTTAACTCCAGGTGAATCTTCGAATTTACTATTGAGGTCGACCCCAACGAATTGGGGGTGATTAAGTTGTTTTTTAAAATTTGTTATCGCTTCTACATCCTCAGGTCCAATACCACCACTGAGAAGGAATGGGGTATTACCCTTATAATCGGATAAAATATTCCAGTCGAACTGGGTTCCGTTACCACCGGGTAGCCTTCCTTTCGTGTCAAAAATAAATAGATCAACAACCTCATCAAATCGATTTAAATGGACCAGGTCATCCGTGGTGGCGATAGCGACTGCTTTGATAATCAATGTATCGGGAAGTTCGACTTTTAACTCTTGAAGGTATTTAGTATCCTCATTAGCGTGCAATTGAACCCCTTTAAGACTCAGCTTTTTGGCAATTTTAATAACGGTTTCGATAGACTCATCAACGAAGACCCCAACCCTTTTGTTATTGGTCGGTTGCAATGCGATTTGTTCAGGGCTGACAAAGCGTTTCGAGGGTTCCCAAAAGATGTGTCCGATATAATCAATACCTAAATTATCGATCATTGCTGTTTGATTCGTTATGCCACAGACCTTGATTTTCATGAGCTTATTTCAAACAATTATTCCACTTGGCTAATAATTCTTCAGGAGCCTTGTGCTTCATGATTGATTCTCCGATCAAGAAACCTTTGAAGCCTGCTTTCCACAATTTTTTTAAGCTCTTTTTGGTATGAATACCGCTCTCAGCCACAGCAATCTGATCCTTGTCAATATCAGGTAGTAGTTCTAATCCTAAATCCAGATTTGTTTCAAAGGTTTTTAAATTGCGATGATTGACACCGACCAAATCGACTGGGCAATTTTTGTTGAGTAAAAGTTCTTCTTTATCGTGTACTTCGAGAAGCACTTCTAATCCTATAGCATGCGCATATGCTGTAAATTCTTGAATCTGGTTAGGTGATAGAATTGCAGCGATCAGTAAAATAAAGTCTGCTCCGTATGCTTTTGCTTCATCGATTTGATAGGTAGAGATGATAAAATCTTTTCGAATAATAGGTAGGCTACAGCTTGCTCGTGCAAGAGCAAGATCTGTGAGACTTCCGCCAAAAAACTGTGTATCAGTGAGCACCGAAATGGCTCTAGCTCCTCCACGCACATAACGATCGATGGTATCCACCAAAGGCCGGCTAATATTAATACTTTTCTTTGAGGGCGATTTGCGTTTGTGTTCTGCAATAATCCCACCTGACTTCAAAGCGTTCTTTGCTGAATAGGTTTCTCGATGATAATACATAGAGTCTTTCAGTTGTTGACTGCTTATGGCTTGTTCACTAGAAAGAACTTCAAGGCGCTTGTGTGCTACTATTTTTTCTAAAATTGGAGTCATGCCTCTGCTAATGTTTTTTTCAGCCTCTCAAAACAACCAAGGGCTTTTAGATTAAATAATGAATCCTCAGCCTCCTCAATAGCCTTTTCGATGCTGATGTCTTCTGCTGTTGATATGGCGAGTGCGGCATTGGCAATAACCACCTTGTTTTGTGGTTCTGTTCCTTGGCCATTCAATACCTTCATGAAAAGCTCTGCCGAAGAAGCAACATCTTTACCACCTTCGATTAATTTTGGGTCAATGGCTTTCGTTCCAAAATGTGCAGGAGTTAAAAGGTGCTCTCCAGTTTTGTTGATCTGTTTTAAATTTCCCGTAAGCGATGCTTCATCATATCCATCTAAAGCATAGATTACGCTATAGTTTTTGTCGGTTTTTTGGTAGAGATAGCCATAGATTCGAGCTAATTCAAGGCTAAAGACTCCTACTAATTGTTTTTTTGGAAATGCTGGGTTGACTAGGGGCCCGAGCATGTTAAAAAAGGTTTTAACACCTAGGGCTCTACGAATGGGAGCCACTGCTTTCATTGCTGGATGAAAAAGCGGGGCATGAAGAACGGTGATATTAGCATTGTCTAGACACTTTTTAAGGACATCTTCCTCTTTGCTGAATACTATACCTAAATGTTCCATCACGTTACTACTTCCGCACACTGAACTAACACCATAATTACCGTGTTTACTAACAGCTACGCCTGCACCTGCCGTCACAAAGGAGGCAAGTGTTGAAACGTTGAAGGTGTCTTTACCATCACCACCAGTACCGCATAGATCAATCGGGTCGTAATTGTTGAGATTGACAGGTAGACAGAGATCGAGTAGGGCCTCTTGAAACCCGCTTAGTTCCTCTATCGTGATGGGCCTCATCATGTAGATCGTAAGGAAAGAAGCGACTTGATGAGGATCAAATTTTCCTTCAGCCATTTCAACAAGTACGTTTCTCGCCTCGTCTTTGGTTAAATGCTGGTGCTGAATGAGTCTATTTAAATACTGTTTCATGCTTTTAGCCAATTTTGTAAAAGTTCGATTCCGTGATCGGTTAGTATAGATTCAGGATGGTATTGAATACCCCAAATCGGTTTTTCGATATGCTCAAGACTCATCACATTTGATTCTTCATCCCAAGCATTTGCTTTGAGCAGCGATGCTGATTCGATATCTGCAACCCATGAGTGATAGCGACCAACAGTAAGTTTAGATTCGAGATTCTGGTATAATCTTGTGTTCGGATCAACATTGATTTTACTTGCAATCCCATGATATACTTGAGACAAGTTCCTGAGTGTACCACCAAAAACTTCTGCAATGGCTTGATGGCCTAAACAGATCCCAAGCATTGGTATGCAATTTTCTAATTGATTATTGAATTGAATAACCTCTAATAATTTACCCGCTTCACTAGGAATTCCTGGTCCTGGCGATAGTACAACCTTATCGTATTCTAGAATCTCATTTAATTCGAATTGATCGTTTCTTTTGACGGTAACTTCTTCTCTGAGCTCTCTTAGATAGTGAACGATGTTATAAACGAAGCTATCGTAATTGTCTATGACAAGTATTTTGCTCATTATCTCAGGTTTTCGGCAAGTTCGAGTGCCTTTTGAAGGGCCCCAAGTTTATTATAGGTTTCTTGCAATTCACTTTCTTCGTCTGAACTAGCTACTATACCGGCGCCGGCTTGATAGTATAATTTGTTATTCTTACTTAGAAAGCTTCGAATTAAAATGGCATGATTGTAATTACCGTCAAAGTCGAAGAACCCAATAGCACCTCCATAAAAGCCTCTTCGGGTTGATTCGTACTTGTCGATTAGTTTTAATGCCATCGGCTTTGGAGCTCCGCTCAACGTGCCTGCGGGGAAAGTATCTGCCATTAATTGCAAGGTTGAAGTACCTTCTGTTTTCTTCGCGGTTACTTTAGAGACTAGGTGAATGACGTGAGAGAAAAATTGAACTTCGCGATAGGTTTTTACTTCGACGGCGTGACCATTTCGGCTTAAATCATTTCGCGCTAAATCAACAAGCATGACGTGCTCCGCATTTTCCTTTGGGTCTGCAGCTAGTTTCTTGGCAAGTTCTGCATCCTTCTCATCGTCTCCAGTACGTTTGTAAGTTCCTGCAATAGGATGAATTTCAGCTTGACCTTCTTGAACAATGAGTTGGGCCTCGGGTGAAGAACCAAAAAGTTTGAAGTTGATATAGTCGAAATAAAACAGGTAGGGACTGGGGTTAACGGATCGAAGAGCGCGATAGACGTTGAATTCATCCCCCTGAAAAGCTTGAGAAGTTTGTCTTGATAGTACTAATTGGAATACATCGCCACGCTTGCAGTGTTCTTTAGCTTTAACAACTAGATCTTTAAATGACTCATCACTAATATTGGCTTGTTTTTCTCCTAAATTCTTGTACGGATAGGTACTCAACGATTCAACGGCCAATAGTGCCTTTATTTCTTCGATATTAGGAGCACTATCGTTATAAGAATGGCATATGAGGTAAGCCTCATTTTTGAAATGATCAATCGCTATGATATTTTGATAAAGCGCATAATAGATATCTGGAATGTCTTGACCTGGTTTATCAGTCTTGTAATCGGGTAGGTTTTCAAAGTAGCGAACACTGTCGTAACTCGTGTATCCAAACCATCCATTGGTTATAAACTTAAAAGGAAGACGTTCTCCTTTAAATTGTTTACTAAACCCATCGATTTGGTCAAGTAAGGTATTTGATTCACTCAGTGTGATCACCTCCTCCGATTGGTCGGGCAAGGTTTTAGTTAATTTTTCGTTGTGCAAAGAAATTGATGCAATCGGCTTGCAACAGATGTACGAAAAACTGTTGTCATTAGTGTGATAATCGCTACTCTCGAGAAGGATACTTCCCGGAAAATGATCTCGGAGTTTTAAATAAACACTTACTGGTGTAAGCGTATCTGCCATGATCTTTTCGAAGGTGCTCGTAAATTCGAATTTTTTCAATTTCATAATTATTAAAAAATAATAAAGGCCTGTCGCGATGACAGGCCTTTACATATATCTATAGCCGATAATCATCGCATTACTACGACGATTTCCACCAGTTTTTAATTGTTTTTGTTTGAATCATTGCTCCAAATATACAATGCTTGACAATCAATTAAAAACACATTTAGAATTTATATCGTTTCAAATAAAACGGAAGTCTCTAATCGTACCTTTTTTAAGTGTTGATTTTCATCTTCTTCAGCTCTTTTACCTAAAGCTAATAACACCGAGACATGATAGTCTGAAGCCTCTAATTGAAGAATTTTATTTACTTCTGGTATATCAATCCCTTCAAGGGCGCAGGTGTCGATATTCAATTCAGCTGCGGCCAACATCCCAAAGCCTAGAGCTAGATAGGCTTGTTTCTCTGACCAAGATTTTTTTGTCTCCTCAGACCATTGGCTAAAAACTCCTTTCATGAAGTTACTGTATCCAGAAACCTCATCTTCTGTGAGTCCTCTAGTTTCCATACTGAGGTTAATGTATCGATCGATAAGATCATTGTCAAAACTTTTTAGGCTTGCAATAGCCATTAGTCTAGAGGCATCTACAATTTGTTTTTGTCCGTATCCGGCCGCTTGCAATTGAGTACGAGTTTCACGGTCTTCAATCTCTATAACTTTAAAGGGTTGTAAGCCGTATGAAGTAGGAGCCAGTCGAATGGCCTCTTTAACTGCTTGATAATCCTTTTCGTCAATCGACGCTTCCCGATTAAATCTTTTGGTAGCATAACGCCATCCGAGATCATTCAGTATTTCTTCTCTTTTCATTTTGCATATTTTTGACAAAGTTATTGAAATGCATTCTGTTCTAAATATGCGTCTATTCTTAGTATTTGTTTTTTTAACCTTTTCTTTAGGTTCTTGCTCTCCAAAGGAAACCTCTACCTCACCAGTTATATTATCCGTAGATGAATTGATTTCTTTACTGTCAGAGGAAACAGAGCAATTGACGATTTATAATTTTTGGGCGACTTGGTGTACTCCTTGCCTAAAAGAAATGCCAGATTTTGAAAGATTTGCCAATGATCACCCTGAGGTGAAATTGATTTTTGTAAGTCTCGATAGAAAGTCAGTTTGGGATAGTAAGGTTCCTCAAGTTATTGATGAGTTGGGTATCAAAAGTCAAGTATTTTTAATCGAACCTGAAACCGATTTAAATTGGCGATATAGGGTAAGTGAAAAATGGAAGCTGATGTCGATTCCTGTCACCTTGATGATTGAGGGAAACAAGCGCTTGTTTTTTGATGCGCCTTTGAATTATCGCGATTTGGGAATTGCGCAACTTGAGTTACAAAAGACATTGTCGAATACTTCTATCTTTGAAAAAAAATAAAATTACGCAGCATGAATTTATCACAACAAGAGTGGATCGAAAAGCTTGAATCAACGGATAATGCAGTTATCCTAGATGTTAGAACTGCTGACGAAGTAGCTTCAGGTAAGGTTAAGGGAGCCATTAATCATGATATTTTCAATCCGCAAGGATTCATGGATGCAGTGGCTAGCTTTGATAAAAACGCTTCTTATTTTGTTTACTGTCGCTCGGGAAACCGCTCGGGTCAAGCATGTGCTATTCTCAGATCTCAAGGAATCGAGAATGCTTTTAACTTAGTAGGAGGAATGATGGAATGGGAAGGTGAACTCGATTAAGCCTTTGACACAGTTTATTTACACCCTGCAGTTGTGGGGATTTAAAGTTTGTCAACGAATTGGAGATTCTTGGGGAATTCGACCTAGAGTGATTCGATTAACCTTTGTATATCTAACCTTTGTTACTCTAGGGTTTGGCTTTGCACTTTATTTATTTGTAGCCTTTTGGCTAAGAATAAAAGATCTTATTTATACCAAGCGCAGTTCGGTTTTCGATCTCTAGGGGATGAACTGAACACAAATTGCAGTGCTATTTTCTTTCTTTGTTTTTTAAAGCTTTCGTTGCTAAATCGTAAATTTTTTAGCAACTTGAGCGCTCTGTGAATTTAAAAATCCAAAGAAATTTTATGTTTCGTTCTCTCCGACTGCTAGCTTTTATGTTTTTTGTGTTGAGTAGTAGTGCATTAAGCGCTCAGGAAAAAGGTTTAGATCGTCGCATTGACGAAGCCTTTAAGCCTTTCTCTGACTTCGTGACTAACGTGGTCTTTTTTGAAGTATTAGGCACTCCTTTCGTTTTAATTCTGCTTGTAGGTAGTGCGCTATTTTTCACCCTTTATTTCGGTTTTCCTAACATTAGATACTTCGGCACGGCTATAAACGTTGTTCGTGGAAAGTACGATGAATTAGAAACTGAGGGCCACGGAGCCGAAAAGTCTCAAGTAAATATTGTCGATGGTGATGTTACGGATACGATTAGAGATGAGAGTCAAGAAGGGGAGGTTAGTCACTTTCAAGCATTGGCCACAGCGGTTTCAGGAACGGTAGGGAATGGTAATATTGCTGGGGTAGCTTTAGCAATTGCTCTCGGAGGTCCTGGCGCTACTTTTTGGATGATTATTTGCGGCCTTTTAGGTATGTCTACCAAATTTGTAGAATGTACCCTGGGTGTTCAGTATCGAGACGTTGATGAAAACGGAACGGTTTACGGGGGTCCCATGTATTTTTTAAAGAAAGGCCTTTCGAATAAAGGTTTTGCTAAACTGGGTAAAGTGGTTGCGGCCTTATTTGCTGTATTCTGTATTGGTGGATCTTTTGGTGGAGGTAATGCTGCTCAATCGAATCAGGCTACCATCGTCATTAAAGAATTATTTGGACTAGACAGCGCCATGGCGGGTACTATTATTGGTTTAGTGATTGCTGCAGTGGTTGGTGTAATCATCATTGGTGGTATTAAACGAATCGCTTCGGTAACTGAAAAGGTAGTACCCCTAATGGCGGTAATGTACATTCTGGCTTGCCTTTATATCATCGGCTCGAACTTTGCTCTTGTAGATGATGCGATTTCTCAAATTATAACTGAGGCTTTTAAGCCAAAGGCTATTGGAGTTGGTGGTGTTATCGGTGTTTTGTTAATTGGATTTAGACGTGCTGCATTCTCAAATGAAGCAGGTGCAGGTTCAGCCTCGATTGCTCACTCTGCGGTTAAGACCAATTACTCGGCCTCTGAAGGTCTAGTAGCCCTGTTAGAGCCATTTATCGATACTGTACTTATCTGCACGATGACAGCATTAGTTATTGTTATTTACAACATGGGTGGTGTTTTCGATTATGGAGGTGACGGTACAGGTGTTGTTTTAATAGATGGTATGCCTTACGAAGGTGCAGGAATTACCTCTAAAGCTTTTGCTAATTATATTCCTTACTCTAATGTTTTCCTAACCATCGCAGTAGTTTTATTTGCGGTTTCTACGATGATTTCATGGTCTTACTATGGTCTTCAATCATGGAAATTCTTATTCGGAAGAGGTCAGGTAATGGATTTAACCTATAAATTTTTATTTCTCGTATTTATCATTATTGGGGCTGCCGCAAGTATGGATTCAATTTGGGCCTTCTCAGACGCTATGATTTTTGCAATGGTGTTCCCTAATATGGTAGGGTTATACTTCTTGTTCCCTGAGGTAAAACAACAATTAAAACGCTATTTAAAGGCGATTAAGAGTTAAACTTTGTGAAACCCAAAAGAACCCCTTTTCGTATCTCTAATGAAGAACGAAAAGGGGTTCTTTTTTTACTGCTTGTTTTATGCGTAATCAAGTCTCTTCATTCACTACTTACCGAGGGTTATGAGCGAGTTATTTTCAACCCCGATAGATTTGAGATCAGTCCTGAGAAGAATATGACTCAGGATACGACTCGATTAGAGAACGTTCCTATTTTATTTAACACTGACAAAATAACAACCTCAAAAGAATCTATCTATAAGCGAGATCTTAATAAGGTATTAGCAACAGATTTAAAAGAGATTCGAGGTGTTGGTCCGGTCTTATCTGAGCGTATCATAAAGTACGGTCAATCTTTAAATGGGTACTCTGACATCAATCAATTGTACCGGGTGTATGGTTTAGATTCTATTGTTGTAGGTCGTATTAAAGAGGCTTTTGAAATAAAGTCGGACACTATAATTCCTATGAATATCAGAGTGGCCTCTAGGGAAGAACTCAGTACATTACCCTATCTTAGCCAATCAGAAATCGAGTGGTTAATCAGTTTGAGAAGTCGACCAGAAGGTTTGGGAAGTAAGGATTTTGTGACTAACCTTTTATTTAAAACGTTAAACAAAAATAAAAAGCTTCT
>Ga0255754_10000154_pt1 | contig 52265 bp, 101 predicted proteins | sample 101ome_22_FD_179954 | JGI IMG/M metagenome (GOLD analysis project Ga0255754, IMG submission 179954) | Coastal salt marsh microbial communities from the Groves Creek Marsh, Skidaway Island, Georgia - 101412BT metaG (version 2) | ecosystem: Environmental > Aquatic > Marine > Intertidal zone >... | reverse complement strand
ATACAGGAGCAAACTCTGTTTTTGGATTTGGTAATGAAAAATCAACTACACTCATAGTTACCTCTATGGCGGGGAGTGTGGGATTCGAACCCACGAGACCCGTTAAGGTCTGACGGTTTAGTAGACCGCTGCTTTCGACCACTCAGCCAACTCCCCATATTAAATATGGTAGCCCGTAGGGGAATCGAACCCCTCTTTCCAGGTTGAAAACCTGGCGTCCTAACCGATAGACGAACGGGCCAAATTCGGTAGGAAGATTTCATCTACCCACCATTGTTCTGTTATAGGACCTGCGTGTCCTCTTCCATCTGTACTAAATATCCACTTATTTTTATCATGTATAAAATATTTTCTCAGATAATCAGGAATAGATATATTCATAATTTCATCAATCATATTAAATACATTTCTTGTACCATCACTGTTAACACTAAAACATAATAAGTTTATACCTTTATTAATTATATAATCACATAACAGTGTAAACTTTTGTTGATGATTCGTCAAGTCTAAAATTCCATAATATTCTAACCATTCTTGGTTAAATCTTTTATACTTTTTATTGACGTTAGGGTTGAGTACAATTTTATTGTTTATGTTATCACACCAATGAAACTCTGAATCTGAAATTTCATTTTTTTAATTCTTTAATTATAAAATTATCAACAAACCATTTTTCTGTTTCCCAACTCATATGATTTGTACCGTCGCTACTTGGTAACCAAACATTGTTTTCAACAAGCAAATCATACACTCTTCTAGGATACATACACCATTCATCATTTAATGCGTCTTTATAATTACCACTAAAAATAAAATAATGTACCTTTATTTGTTTGTACCTGATATAATCACGTAATGTTTTAAATTTCAAAGAATGGTTTATATAGGTCATTTCATCTATATGTGACATCCATTCTAACATAAATTTAGTTTTTTTACTTGACGGTGTGAGAATCTTTCTATTTACTACATTTTGGCACCAATGATTTTCTTCAGAACTAACGATATGTGATATATTATATAGTGGATGTTTTTCATAGTCTATGAAGATATCCGATGAAAGTGAAAACCTACTAACTGATGGATATTCCAATATTATACAATCTGGATTATACAAGTCTATAGCAAACCAAGTTCTACTTATAATACTATCGATACCGTGACCTGCTACACCTAGATTTATAACTCTTGTTCCGAGTCGTTGTTCTAAATAACCTGGCCAAGTTTTAAAAAAATAATCAGGTTCTTCTTTCTTATCGACAAAATCAAATCCGCTTTGTGTGTGACTTGTCCCTATTGTTAGTAATGTTTTCATTATGATATTTATAATGGTGGGCGTCCTTGGAATCGAACCAAGCATGGGTCTCCCCGACGGAGTTACAGTCCGCTGCCTCACCTTGAGGCGACACGCCCATAATTGGTAGAAGTGCCTGGATTCGAACCAGGTCGAGAACGCTAATCTGGCGCTGAAAAGTTTATAAAACTTCCCTGTGTACCAACACCCACTTCCTTATTTGGTGCTCCCGGCAGGACTCGAACCTGCAACCGACCCGTTATGAGCGGGGCGCTCTAACCAATTGAGCTACAGGAGCTTATTAGAAGCGTGGGTCCTAGACCCTGATAGTCCCCATGTGATCTCTACCTCAACGCTATTGGTAGGAGTGCTATCATAACTTGGTGCCCTCTTCCGGACTCGAACCGGAACGCTCTACGAGCGAGAGATTTTAAGTCTCTTGTGTCTACCTATTCCACCAAGAGGGCTAAAACTTTTTTTGGCGATCACGGAAGGACTCGAACCCTCAACCTATTGATTAGAAGTCAATTGCTCTATCCAGTTGAGCTACGTGACCGTCAAAAAAAGTTTATATGGGTGCGTGTTCTGCTTCGAACTCAGAAACTAAGTCTTTTTTCTCTATTAGAAGTTTTTCAAGCGACCAGATCGCTGCGTACTTTTCGTCGCTTGCACCTTCAGTCAAATTTATAAGTGCGTTTTCGATTACATCAATATCGTGTAGAATGTCGTTCATATTGAACCCTCTCGCTGATTACTTTTATAATATAGTACGATTCGCTAAAAATGTCAAGTAGTTTCATCATCTTTTTTTGATAATAATAATTTTTCTTCTGCCATTTCTTTTAAGTCTACTACTTTTTCTTTAGTAAGCATATCGATAATAGTGGCTGTAAGTTCACGCTCCTTACGTAAGAAAAACAATTTCTTTTCAATCTCTTTCATTTGTTCTTCGTAGTAAGAAATCTCTTGCTCCTTACGTAAACGCTGTTCTAAAAAATCTTCAAGTAAAATTAATTTATGTTCATCACTCATTAGAAACTAAACAAACTTTCTTCTACATCTTTGTTAAGTGGAACTGTTACACGCCGCTGCATACCGAAACCATTTTGTTTCACGGTCTTGTACCATTTTGCTCTTTCATCAGGTAGATTATATTTTGCTTTGATGATATCATCACCTTTGAGCATTTGTGCTTTGCGTGTTGATTGTTCTCCAGCGTGTGTAGATCCCGCTGTAAACTCTTTTAGCATTATATTTCTGAGAATGTATGTTTTGTAATGGTTCATTGCCATAGCAACTGCGAATTCATCATCTTCGCCTGGGATAATCTGCCCTGTACCATTAAAACTCTCGTCCATCATAATACGATTATCATTATTCTTTAGAAAGAATAGTGTACCCTTCATACTACCAAACTTACGGTCAAAACATAACTCAGTATCCCAATGAATATCTTTATAAGCAGGGTCAACATTATTAAACTTATCGTAGAAAGCCCCATCGCCCGGACGACCATCCCAATGAGGCCAGAAAAGATCCACGTCTTTGAAGTTATCTGGGAATTTGCGTAGAATATCGCAAATGTTGATATGGGTATGAGTAAAGTTTGGGTGTAAGTTGAGAATAGCATCCGAATCTGCAAATATAGCCCAGTCTTCATCTCCATCATAGAAATGATTGAGTAGAACATTTCTGGCACTAGCAGGCGGAATAGGAGTATCGAGGCGATCAATATATTCAACCCGAGGATTGTCCCAATACTCAGTCTCAACAAAGTCTTGAGCCAAGATGCGAATAACAATCTCACTGTCATAGTCAAGCCAAAATTCGATTTGCTTGTTGTGGTTGTCACTGCGTATTTGTCTAGTTTCAGGATCGGTTCCATGGTATGCTATAATATAGATAGAGTTGCACATTAATCAATATCTTCAAATTGTTTTTCTAAAAACTTCCAATCATTTATTTTTTCTAATTCTTTTCTATTATCACGGTGTTTGGTTCCATATTGGAATCCAAGTTTAGCTCCAATAGATATTAAGTCTCTGTACTTAATATACTTTGGTTTACGCCACAAGTCAAGCCTTTTTTGTATATCATCTGTTGCCACACCACTAGCTAGTTTACAACACTCTCTAAACGCACCTTTGAACGCATTAAATGGTGTATTCGCAAATCGTGTTTCACATGATGGTATATCTATTCTATAATATGGAAAACCACGTTTTGCTGTTTCAGTAGTGACATCTACGATTGTTTCATCGCTTTCATAAAAAGCATTACGATTAAATATTTTAACACCGCCATATCCGGCAAGCTCTCCTGTAGCAGGATTTAATGCTCTCCAGACATGAGTACATTGTGTTTGTGGTACACCCGGGTATACATCAATATCTTTAGATGGTGCATATGTTAAATCAAAATCATCAACTAACCACGCATCACCGTCGATAACATAAAAATTCTCTGTGTGACTTCTGTTAGCACATTCAGCATGAGCATTATATATGCCCTCAATATCACGTATATTAATAACTCGCTGACCCTCGCCAGCGAGTTTTTTTATTCTGTTATAATTTTCTTGTGAAAAATCTTTATAATAAGTTAGATAAAAAACATCTATCATACGTCTTGTAATTCAGCGGGTTTTCCTGTAGTTGAAACACCAAGAATACCGTTTGGATCTCCTAACCAAATTTTAATTTCTTCATCTTCTGAAGTTCTAAATTTTAAACCTTCTGACCAACGACCATGATCCATTAGTACCCAATCGCCTACTTTCACATCTATTTGTTCTGGTCCTACTGCGTACACTTCTGCCCATCGTGGCCTTACACCACGTTCGCCAGATTCAAGTGTACTATCGTCTAAGTGTATTAGACCATTACGTAGTTTAAAACCGTTGTCCATATTAATAAGAATAATTTTATTACCAAGTGGAGATAATTTTTTCATAACGTCCTCTGTATTATTTACTGCGACTTTTTTTAGATTTTGATACGGATTCATTTAATTCACTCTTTCTTACAAAGTTACCTTCTGCATCCTCAACCCATTCATCTTCCTCTACAGATTGCTCTTCAATGATTTCTTTATTATTTTCTGTCTCAACTTCAGTGCTTTTTTCTTTTTCCTTAATGCCCATGCTTTTAGCATCCGCTTTCGGAGTTTTATCATCTTCTTTTGATGTTTCTTCTTGTTTGGTTTCTTCGTGTGACGGCTCTATCCAATCATCCTCTACTACTGATTTTTTAGCAGCAAATCCCTCGTCTATTTTAATTGAAGCCTTTGCGACCGCATTTGGATTGTTTCTGTTATAGTGGTCACGTGCTATTTCATCTGCGCTTTTTACAACCCTACCTGCTCTACCTAGCTGATCACCACGAGCATTTGATTTTGTATTTCCTACGCTAATGTTTCTTTCTTGCTTGGACATAAGTTTACCTATATCAACATTAGCACCACGCATACTTTTGTAACTTTTCATTTTCTGTCCTCGTCTAATTCATGTATCTTTCTAATTAAAGATTTTAATTGTTCTTCAATAAAAATAACCTTTTGTTCAGTTTTTACAAAAGGGTTGCTATCATTATTAGCATTATAAATTGTATTGGCGCAACAGCGAACTAACCGCTCTTCTTCAGGTGTTAGCTTTCTCTTACTGTTTGGAAATTTTAAAATAACGTCATCCACGCAAAAATTCTCGCCAATCTAAATCATAAGCAATACTATTTATCCTATGAATTCCTATAATGTATAACACATAACTTGCTACACTGGAACCACGTCCAACACCCCATACGATATTATTTTCTCGCATCGTATCTACAAGATAAATCATATATCTTAAAACTGGAATAAGTCCACGTTCTTTATACGCTTCTAGTTCTTGTTCTACTCGCATCCATTCTATAGAGTTATACACAAAATCAACTCCAGCGTGTTGTTTTTCTTTCATTACTTTTGCGAATAACCATTCTTCTATATCAAGTGCTTTATATTCTTCAGGTATAAACCATTCACTTTGATTTTCTTTATCATATTCATCTACATCTAATGATAATTTTTTAATTGCTTTAAATAAACTATTCTGTAAATGATTTTTTTCTACAGCATTATTGTACTTTTCAAAATCTTCATGCCAATCTACTTCTTCGATAGAAGAAATATCTTCGCCGTCATAAAGCATTTCGTATAAGTCATGTCTGTTATAAACAACACGACCGTAACGATCTTTATGATTATCAATCTTTAACGATTTCTGGTTTCCATACATTTATATCAATAACCTCGCCGCCAGATTCTTTTAACTTTAATTCTCCAAGGACAATTTGTTGTATTTCTTCTAGCATATTATCATATTCAGGAGGCTGTGTCAAGTCTGTATTTTCATCTACATCATAATCTTGTGTTTCTGGTGTTGCTCTCCCCCACCATGGAGTATCATAATAATATTTTTCTGTACCAACCCAATCATTTAATGAGGGTAGTGCTGGGTAAATATCATCAGAATAAGTGAAACTCATTGACGGGTTATCAAACTTACTTGTTATTTTAACTGAAACAATTTCTATATAGCCATTAGCAATAGCGTTTAGTTTAGAATGTATTGTCATAGCAATTATATCACTTGTTGGTACATACGAAAACATTACTATTTTATTTTCTAATTCACTTAGTGATACTGGAGCAGCTTTATGTGTAAAAATACTTTGATGTAGTACTTCTTCTAAAAAGTATTTTACTTTTAAAAACGCAGCATTGCCCATTGCTATATCCGATGAAGTCCAAACAAAATCAACTTCTATTTCAAATATGTCACTATACAATGCTGCTTCTGCTTGTATTAGAGTTGTACTAAACTGTGTCTTAAACGTTGTATAACTGTTTATAGATAAGGGTTCGTCCATTTAAAATTCTTTCGATAATTCTTCTCTATTAGTATTAATTTTTCCACCATAAAGCCAAAATACTGCTTCTTCAAAATTTTCTTCATCTTCATCTGTATAATAATCATACATAATAAAAAGATGCGGATACATAGAACTTAATTTTTGAATGTACTTAATTAAATTAATTTGTGTACTCTTTGTTTCAAATCTTAATACATCGTGTCCATTATCCCATTCAGCATTTTCAAAATTCAAAAATGTATTGTGTTCAATTAGCCAGCGGTACTTTATAAATTCATAAAATCGTGTTATATCCACATCCGATCCATCAATAGTTAATGAATGAAATGTTCTTTTAACCTCAGTCGGTTGATGCATCGGGTTCATCGTCTTCTCCTATCACTAACGAATCTGGTGTGCGTTCATTAATAATATCAAAACGCATTGCTTCTAGGCGTTCACTCATTTCTAATTTCAAATTTTCATAGATAAATTGTAATTGTTCTACTACATTATCTAATCCCATTTGATGAGCAATGTTCATTTTTTTCTGAACTTCGCCTATCTTTTCGTCTAGTTCCTCTTCGGAGAGACTTTTGTAATCATCATACATATTTTTATACCTTTATTCTAGTCTCTGAATATATTTAGTTTATAAAAAATCGTTATATGTATGATGTTTACCTTACAAATTGTGCCAGTTCAGGTGGCTTCCAACCTTCTGGCTTTAGTACTTTACCATCTTCACGTTTACGAACTTTACCCGTTTCTGGATCAATCTTAGCAAAGTTAGTACGCATTACTTCATTCCAAGCTGCTTCACCGTCCCAACCAGCGGCACGAATAGCACCCATAGTAACAACAAGAATATCAACTAGTGCATCAAGTTGTTCTACTTTATCAGAGTTTTGCACTGCTTCAACAAGTTCACTTACTTCTTCATGTATCAGAGTTAGATACATTGTGTAGTTTTCTGGCGATGGTGCTTGATCACACGCTGTGCCAAATTCTTCAATATCTGCGAATGGATTTGTCATTTATACCTCATTAATTTATAGATTTATTATATACTAAAACAACAAAAAGTTCAAGCGTTTTTCATCATGTTTAACGCAATTCTTTTGTAGCTTGTCATTATTAGTATTTTACCATTATCGTCAACTACAATATATTTTGATTTATATTTTTCTAGTCTCATTTAGATAATAAAACGGTGTTACCGCCAATCGCTGTTGTGTTGATACTTACATGCTTTTCCCACACATAAGATTTTAAATATTCTGGACCACCAGCTTTAGGTCCAGTACCACTTAAACCAACACCACCAAACGGTTGAGTTTCAACAACTGCTCCGATTTGGTCACGATTTACATAAATGTTTCCTACATTTATTTTTTGTATTATAGATTCATAGAACGTAGCAATACGTGAATGTATACTTAGTGTTAGTCCATATCCGGTACTGTTCATAAACTCTAATATATCATCTAGTTCTTTAGTATCATAAATGTAAACATGTAGAAGTGGACCAAATATTTCTTGGTCAAAATAACATCTATAATCATTTACAAGATACGCACTTGGTGGTATAGTAAGTTGTGGTAGTTCAGCACCATTGCGTGATTTTGTAGCAATTAGACTTTCATGTTCTTCTAAAACTGCTACTCTATCCATAATACGCTTATAAGCGTTACCATCAATCACACGGGATACATCTGTGTTTAAGTCGCATGAGAATCCCATGTTTAATAGTTTTATAGACTCACGTAACATTTTAATAATAGTTTCTGAGTTATCACGTTGTACAAACAAAAAGCGTGTAGCAGAACATCGTTGCCCTGAACTATCAAACGCACCTGTTAATACATCTTTAATAAGTTGCTCTGGCAAACAAGTACTGTCAGCAATCATAGAATTGATACCACCAGTTTCAGCAATGAACGGAATAATAGGACCGTCACGTTCTGCTAATTTTCTTTGTATAGCTTTAGCACTAGCATGTGAACCAGTAAATGTGATACCTTTTATTCTTTCATCACACACTGCTACTTCTGCGTCTACAACTGCCGCTGGGCATATTCTAACGGCGTCTTCTGGTATACCTGCTGTATACATATGACTTAGTACCATTTCAGCAACATCAACAGTTTGAGGAGCTGGTTTAGCAAGAACCGTATTACCTGTTAATAGTCCAGCAACAACTGGACCAACAAATATTGCAAGTGGGAAGTTCCAAGGTGCAATAACCATCCAAACTCCACGTGGTTCAAAACTAGTAATATTTTGTTCACCGGTATAACTATTATTTTCTTTTGTTATATATAACTTTTCTGCTTCTTCAGCATAGTATCTTATAAAGTCAACTGCTTCACGTATTTCTGCTATCGCATTTGGATAAGTCTTGTGAGCATTTATTACAAGATTATTTGCCGCTTGTTCTATATGATTTTCTAATTCGTCTGCATAATTTAAAACAAGTTTTTTTCTTTCACTGAATGGGGTAATTGACCATTGTTTTTTATAATTATCTAATTTGTCAATAGTCTCATTTACACTTAATTCTTTTAGAGTTACAAATTCATAACTGTGACGACCAACCATTGAATGTATTGCTTCTGGATCTGTTAAATCAAAACCTTTACTATTCTTTCTGCCGGGATAAATGTCAGCATATGTTGGCATTGGATCTTTTTCTAATTTAGCTTCAACAAACGGATCATCTACTCGTTGATTGAAAACAAAACTTGTATTCGCACCATTTTCTAATAGTCTACGAACTAGATATGCAAGTAAATCTTTATGTTCTCCAACTGGAGCATAAATTCTTACATCGCTATGATAGTTAGATTTAATATATTTAAATAGTCCATCTCCCATACCATATAGTTTTTGAAATTCAAAATCACCGCCAAGTTTATTGCTATAAAAGAATATACTAGCAACCGTAAATGGATTATGTGTCGCATATGCTGGTCTAATATAATCAGACATCATTAGTTTTCTAGCACAAGCAAGATACGAAATATCTGTATATTCTTTGCGTGTAAATACTGGATAATCTAAACCTTCTTGTTGTGCTATTTTTATTTCTGTATCCCAGTACGCACCTTTTACTAGTCTAACTACGATACGAGTATCAGCACTTCGTACAATACTTTCTAATGTATCAATCGTCCAAAATGCACGTTTTTGATATGCTTGTACAGCAAAACCAATTGTATAATCTTTGAATTTATATGTAGATAGTACCTCTTCCAATACCATAATGCTTAAATCTAATCGTGCTGCTTCTTCAGCATCAATAAACATTGTAGTATTATTTTCTTCGCATAATCTAGCAATACCTGCCAACTTTGGTACTAAACTATTAACAACATCGGCATGGTTTCTTAATTCATATTTGGGATGAATAGCACTTAGTTTTACTGAAATAGAATCTTTAAATTTACTGGCTGCTTCAATATACTTTTCATAATACGTATTGGCGTCTTCCCAGTTAGTTGCTGCTTCACCTAGCATATCAAACGAATATGTGTATTTGGGTTCTTTGTTTTTGATGGCTGCTTTTATAGTTTCACCCATAACGTAAAACTTACCCATCATTTTAACACATTCATGTATTACTTTTCTTACAGTAGGCCAGCCTAATCTTTTTACAAGATTATTATATTCAGCAAAGCCTTGTGCTTGTGTTAATACAACTCCACTTAGTGAAGCGTAAAAACTATTACTAGAAATTAAACTCCAATCAGCTTGTGTTAGTTTCTCTTTTATTAAACTATCTTTAGTACCCTTGTCTGGTGTTCGTAATAGTGCTTCACAAAGTGTCATAAGTGCAACCCCTTCGGTTCCACTTAGTTCATACGCCTTCATCAATTGATGAATCATATTTGTTTCATTTGAGGCATCTAATATCTTTTTGCTGGTTTCAAGTATAGAAGTTCGTTCAGTAGGAGACATATGAGCCGCCAAAACTAGCTTCGGCATTATTTCACATTCTTCTATTCTGTAGTAACTATTGTGTGGATAAACTTTCATAACCTTCTACTTGCTTTAGTCTTAAATATGCTCCCTTCAATATATCGCATATGACGTAACAAGTCAAGGTTTATATCATATTGTGCCCTTAGCGCAGACATTTTTTTATTTTTTAATGCTACTAAGTCCTCTTTATGAATATCTTTTGTTCTGCGTGTTCGACCGAATGTTACACCCAAATCAAACGCTATTAATTCTCTCTCGCCAAAACGATATATCTTTGGGAAGATATACATCGCATAGTATTTATATAACCCTATTTGCCAGTGTTTCAGGTTTGAGGCATTTCCCATAGTATAACCTATGACAAACGCCTCATCCTGATTTAGAAGACCTCTCCCTACTAGTGCGTGTACACAATCATGCGCCTCGAGACTTATCGCACCTGGTAGCGAGAAGGGACTTCGTGGGTTTTCAATAAGTTTGACAAATAAACTTATATCAGTAGTATCATTTCCCGGAAGCGTTTCCAGAACTTCATAGAGAGTTAAACTCCCATTGTCTAGTCCTGGATTCCACTCTCTATAGCTTCCCATGAAAATATTTAGTCTATGTGTATATAACTGCGTCAAAATAGCATAAAAAGACCCGACTACCGAAGTAGCCGGGCTAGTTGGCGAAGAGGACTAGAGATTGGAGTACGAATACTCCAGTCTAAAGACAGGGAAATTAATCCCTGCACAATTATTTACATATAAATCTGTGAATATAAACTGTCAACATTACACTAATCTTGACTATTTTACTAAGAAATCTGGTTTGATATCAAAAACACGGTGCATATTCCAAACATCAGCTCCTGATTTTTTTAAATCTTCTGCTTCTTGTTCAGTTAGCATTCGTGGTACTTCGTCAACCAGATATAAAAAATGTGCTACTCGTTTCATTGCATTACCGAATGAACACACTCTACTGATTCATTAGTATGACCACCTATGTGCCATGCGTGTGATCCTTTAGGAATATCACCTAATTTCCAATCATAGATTGTGGCGATAACAGGGTCGTCTTTTCCTTCTATATGAAATTCTAATGTCCATTCAGCATTAGTTTTATCACCACCAAAGTATGTTGGTTCACCAAACTTTTCACACAAGTCCTCATATGTTGTTTGTACATATCCTTGTAAATGTGTTCCTACTGTATTAATACAATCGTTGTTATCATACTTAAATATAGTCATCCCTGATCTCCTTACCCTGTTCGCCAGTAATACATTCCATTTTTCTTAAGATACCAGTAACATCTTCTTCTGTTAACCAACCTCTTACAGAGTCGCCTTCAGATGTTACGCCAGGAAGATATTGGGCATCACCGTTTCTCCAAACACCAATCTCATATAAGCCTTGTTTTCCACCATATGAACCTTCGTGTTTGATTATTGTTAATTCATATGGACCAAAACCAACAGAACCATATACACCATTAACACTGGGATCATAATCCAATACTATATCATCAAACTTCATATCATTCACTTTAATATATTATTCAGTAGCGTATTTGCATCTGAATAGGTTTTCATTTTTTCTACATCATCATCAATTTGTGCTAACTGACACATTTCAATTAATACAAGTGTTTTTTGTAGTTCCTCTTCGTCAAGTGTTTTCAAATATGAATCAAGTTCAGTAACTGTATTGATTGCCCAAATTGATTCTAAAATCTCACTGCTTCCGGGAGGTAAGTTATCTAAAAACATAATTAATTCCTTAATCTAAATCACAAGACCAATTTGTACCATCGAACCAAGCATATAAACCACCAAGAGGATAATCCCTATGTTCAAAAAGAATATATGGACGACCTTTAGCATCTATTTTTTGTTCTATGATTTCAGCTTCGTTTAGCGGAATAAGTCTCTGTTCACCTGTTTCATTGTAATATGCGCTATTGAAAATTCTAATCATTATACATACCTCGCTTGTAAGTCTGTGACTTTTGCTCCATATTGACTGGCAACACCGCCAATACTAACTGATTTGAGGATAGCATCGTCAGCATCGTGAGAATACTCATACCCAAGAAAAACATCATCATACCAAATCTCCCAACAAAACATTACACTACTTTCTTGAAGCCAGCAAGAGCAACACGATAGTCAACACCGTCAACTTCAAAACGATCACCCATCATTGAACTACGAAGACCCATACCATCTTCACGCTTGACAAGAACTTCAACATCGTCATTAGCGTCTTCGCCAATCTTTAGCGACCAAGAGCCCATAACATTGTTTGTATAACGCCAAGCATATTCAAGTGCTTCGTTAACTTCATTGAAAGCATACGCATCAACAACAGCGACAGGAGTAAAACCTTCTACGTCACCTGTTTCACGATTTTGTTCCATGTGTTTTACGATGATTTTCATAACAAGTCCTCTTTCTGATTACTATATTAATATAGCACGATTCGCTATATTGTCAAGTTTTATCTAGTTTTGAGATCATAATCCAAACTATGGATCTTCATCTTACCTTTTCCGTAGTAAACTTCATTATTGAATTCGATGCCTAGTAGATATTCATTATCGCTTACAACTTTATTATTTTTAAGTTGTTGGATTACTTCCTTAAGGTCAAATTCATGTTTATTGCGACCAACTTGATTTTCGTAGAAAATATCATTCATCCAAATACTAACAGTCCAATCAAAACCTTTTGTAGAATCCGCGCCGCCATTGCCAGCTGGTAACCGTTTCATACATGCTCTCAATTTACCATCATCTTTAAGTGTGATATTGAGTTTTTTCCATGCCTTATGTTGATGTGGTCCACAGTTTCGACTCCACCATTCATCACCCGGATGATTACTTCCAATCTTTAACATCACTTCTGTTTTTGGTCTGAATAGATACAATCTTCCCGCAGATTCATTATTTGGATTTTCGATAAACCACAGCGCAACATGAATAATGGATTGCCCATCAATTTGATATGTATAGTCGATGGAATAATCTAGTTTTTCAATGTCTCTAACTTTTACTGGGAAAAGTTCCTTGGTGTTGTAGAGGTTTGCGGGATTTCCCCAACCTTTCGCACCAACAGTCATTGACTGTGCCAACCATATGACATGGTCTTTGCCTTTGTACACCTTCTTAGTCTGGTTGAATTCCCAACCTGTACCATCATTATATATACAAGATTTCAGAGGTGGGACTTTGTTCTTACCGTAAGTATACTGACCAAAGTCATTGTTTAAAATCCAATCAGATTTTATTGTTGGATGATCTCGAACCCAAACTAAACCTTTTTGATTGCCTCTACAGTCTAGTGTTTCAGTTTTTGTCGTGCCGTTGATTTGATCCCAATTTGTCACCCTATCTGGCGGCATACTGTCTGAAAATGCTGTGGTTGCTAACAGTGCTAGACCTGCAGCTAGTGAAAACTTACCCATTTTTTTACTCCTTGAGCGGTTAACATTATTGAGTTTTTAATTCAGCACGGGAACAATAGTTCTGACGGCGTACATTGTTAAAGAACGCAAGTGCAGCAGCGTAAGTATCAAATGTTTTTGATTTTACTGAACGATAAACTAGATATTCAACTTCAAACATTTCTGTTCCCTCTTCTGATTACTATACTAATATAGCACGATTCGTGGATTTGTCAAGTTTTAAAATAGTCAGCAGTATACTTTAATAGTTGTTTGATTTGTTTAGAGTTTACAGGAAAAATATCCCTAAAGCGTTGGTACGATGGTAACTCTTTGATATATTTTTCTGGGTTGCGTAATGCTTCTTCTGGATTATCCAAGTTACGCATTTCATCTGCTAAGTCATGCGCATAAGCCATTAGCTCATGCGGGTCACGCAAATAAGAACGCATTAAGTCACGGTCTGTACCACCACTCTTTTTCTTTTCTACACCTTTCATATATCCACTCTTGTAAGTATTCAATACTTTGGGATCAAACTTGTCGTATTGATTCCAGTGAATAGTTTCATGTGCTAACATACGCATTAAAATCTTTTTAAATGTTTTAGGTCCGTAAACACCTTCTAAGTTTTTAGCATGTAAGAATACTCTTACACTTTTTCCCTCTTCGGGGTCCCAATCAGCCGCTGCGCTTACCCATTCATCTGGATCTTTACGAGGGTGATGGTCAGCAATAAATTCAATAGGTAAATCATCGATATTATTAGAATTTAAAATTTCTTCTAATTCATCAATATCATCTTTATCATTATTGTCATTTAAAAATTGTTGATATTCTTCTATAGAATCGTCAATAATTTCCTCAACAGCGTCAAGGAAATTATCATCAGGTTTAATTTTAGCTTCTGTTAATTCTGAATATCTCATATTATTATTTATAATATGATAACGGCTAAAGCAACTACTGGAGTACCAAACAGTGCGACAACCAACGCTACTCTAATAAATGACCAAAGTATTTCTTGATTCATTTTATTATCCTTTCAAGTAATGAGGACCAGTCCAGCAAATACTGTAACCACCATCAACAATGTTTCCACGAGCAGCGTTACGAGCAGGAGCATTCCAGCCAGCAGCTTTAAGAATGTCACCTTTGCGAAACTTCTTATCATCGTCTTTCATAATGAAACCCCAAACAGAACGATTAGAAATTACTTTCAAGTATTTCTTACCTTCTGAAACTTCAAGACCTTCATTAAATTCTTCAACCATTTTTTGCTGATGCGCACTTAGATTAGGCTCTCTACCACGACGAGTCATGTAGTCATAGTACTCAGCTTTGATTTCTTCGATCAGTGTGTTAATTTCATTTTGCATTTGAGTTCCTCTCTCTGATTACTTAATTAATATAGCACGATTCGCTGATTTGTCAAGTTTTATGACCAATCCATTTCTTCTTCTGTTGTAGTACAACCGGGCTCAATTAAAACACCATCAACCCGAATAGCAGTAGGTCCATTCCAACGATAGTAAAGAGAAGAAGGAGTAGAAACACGTTTACTCCAACCGATATCACGGAAGTCACCGATACATACATCATTAGCTAACCAACTTGCATCAGCAACATCAATTATCTGACCCATTGAGATTTGCGCTACTGCTTTTTCTAGTTTTTCTTGCTTAGTCATGTGAACCTCTCTCTGATTACTATTATAATATAGTGTGATTCGCACTATTTGTCAAGTATTTGCTAAATATTTTTTTAAGAGGAGGAAAATAATGAAATTACCAGTAATACCTTACGTATTTGATTGGAATCACACAAAGAATGTTGGAGAAACATATTGGCAACACTTTACGTGGTGTATGTATAGTTCAATGATGTTTGCTATTCTATTACCAGTGGGATTTATTCATGGAGTATTTCCATTCTTATTACCAGAAGCACCAGATGCGCTAGTAGTAAAGTGGACCCGTGCTTTCCGTGAGCGTAGGGAGCGTACAGGTCAGGCAGAACGCCGTCCAGAGTAATTACATCAAATGTATTAGTTGATGATATTCGTCAACAGCATACAAATAATATCTATTAGGTGGTTTCAGATTTGTCTCCATACGTGGATACGCTTTGATTTCAATATATTCTTCTAACCAAATTATTTTATTAGTCCCCACAAACAATCTATAATCGTCTGGTACCATTAATGATTTGGCTATAGGAGATTTTCTTTCTTCGTACTCATAAAGTCTACGTGGAAACCAAGCAAACTTTTTTCTTTCTTCCCATTTATGCATAGGTTCATAATATGATACAGGATAAGGTACACAGGCTTCGGCAGTATCTAAAAAGTATTTGAAATTAAATATCATCTTTTATTAAATTTTTTATAAAGACCAGTTAAGTCTATAGGATCTTTATCTCTTCCTCTGTGTATAGCAGAACGTATTCTTACACGCCAAGCACCTTTATTTGGATCTAATCTCTCACACTCTACAGCGTAAGGATCCGCACTTACCCAATTACTAAACTCAGTAGACATAGTTCCATGTCCCGTAACAACTACGATTTTTTTGATGTTTTTATAGTAGCAATCTTGTGTGACTTTTCTGTATTCACGCCATGCCGCATGTACAGTTTTACCATGTAAATCCAGTTTCATCAAAATTCTCAATATGATTAGCAAAAGGCCAGGCAAATGAAACACGCTCTTCTACATCTTCTTCACTTTCTATCATATGCCATTGACTATTATTTAATAGTACTGGATTATCTTTTAGTACAAAATGTTCTATTACTTTGTATTCACAGTTTGGGTGTAACACAGTTGATGTTCTTGAATCTGTAGCGTTTGTGTGTTCTCCTATAGGTTCCACAAAGCTAGTTACAGTTCTGTTATCACATCCTGAAATAGGTGTTAACAGTGTTATTGATACATTTTCTGCACCATGATGATGTGGATCATGTGTTAGTTTTTCCGGGTTGCTTATTAAAATATAGCAATGATCAGAAAGTTCATACTTTTCTTTTATCTCTACTAGTTTATTATTATTTTGTACACTACGTAAAGAATAACCAAAATCTACTTTAGCAGCATCTAATTCTGTAAAAATATTTCTTATATTATCACGCAACCATAATAGGTCTGAATTAAAATCTATATCCTTATAATATATACCCATTATAATATGACCTTTCCACGTAATATATCTACATCACTATCCATTTGAGCCATTAAGTTCGCACGTTCTGGGTATCCTTCTGGTAATTTACCTATGTGTTCTAAACTATTATTAACAAAATAATACTTACCTGGTTCAAGTTTTACATCACCACTACGAAAACGCATATGTACAGGATCTATAGGTATCATTAATCTAAATCCGTGTATGCTAGGATCAGCATGGTCTCTGTGCCAACGTGTTTCCCATTTGTTTTTTGCTATAACATAATTCTGTCTAAACAAATTAGCATTAACTTTAGATAATACATCTCTTACATAATCAGTTACATTATCATTTAAAGTAGCAGTACCCGGTATATTAAGGGCTGTACTATCATATGTCTCACTACTAAAACCATTGTATTTTAACCAGTTGAGTGCTTCACTAGGGGGAATTTTATATATTTCCGCTCTTTGTTTAAAATATCCAACACTTTTTTCTCTGGTTATTTCACATTCTAATCTTAGAACTTCTGGATCAACAGGTTCTATAGGTAACTCAACAACACAACCATATTTTTCTGGTTTATGAGGATGTTTAGCATGTATTGGGAGCGTTTCATATTCTCCCATTGGTAAAATATTTTCTACCATTGTTAGTTTTTCAATTTCAGCAAAACGTTTTTCTATATCATACCCAAAGACTTCTTGATCTTGGCCGTACAAATGCCATGTACCCATATATTCCATTTGCATAAAATAAGGCAATTCTTTGCCTATTAATTTTCTATGATGGTTTTCTATATTCGCAGCTATTTTAGCATTATGTGCCCAATGACATGTTACAACACGTTTCATTTTTAATTCTATTGCACGTTTTACATGAGCATAAAAAGCACCAAAATCTTGGTATAACCAACTACGGTTTTGCTTTCTATAGTTTTTCATACAATATAATAAATGTCCAGCACGATAAGTTTCTGAATCAATAATAGAACCACCGCTAATCATAGTTCTGTCATCAGTCATCATTACTTTATCTAAATCTGAATTTAAAAACTTTACATCACTATATTTGTATATGTCTTCTACATCAGGATGATCTACAAAATATTCTTTGTATTGTTTATAGGTCTCAAATTTTGAAGCATACGATGGATCAATACCAAAGTCTTCCGAATAAACCCTATGCCTAAACTCAGTAGCTTCTTTTGATTTAGCTGATAGAAAGAGCATCTTGTGCTTCCTTCCAATTTTGTACACTTAACTCCCATTTAACCATAACACGGAAGTCTCGTTGATTTTTGCGATTTATTCCTGTGTGCCAAACATCACCTCTAAATAAGTATGGTGTTTTGTCTACAAAATTAAACTTATGTAGTTCTGTAGCTACAACATCATCATTTAAAAATATACTATTTTGTATGTCATGGTAATAAAATTCATGCTTGTCAACTGTATACCAAATAGTATCACTGTCCGAATCACAGTTGAGTAGTGGCCAGTTAATACCTGCCTTTGAATCAAATTCTCCTGGGCCATCGATGTGAATAGGATAAGTTTTTACCACACGATTTGTTTTTAAAAAATAAAAATAGTTCTTTAGTTTAGGAAATCTTTTGCGTATACGATCAAATACTGGAAAGTCATCCGTATATACTTTATGCCCATAACCAAATCTATTCTTTTTATCTACAATAATATCATTATAGATTTTAATGAAATCTTCTGTTTTGATATATTCATCTAAGAAATTTACTGGTATTAAAAAGTCTGTTGGCGTTCCAGTTAAGTTTGCATATACTTCCTCAAGATGATTTTTTATAGTTGTTTCCGTATCCATTTTCATATCCCCAGTGTTCTATCCACGAGCGTCTAACTTTCTTTGCTTTTTCCGGATTAGGAACCATTAATAGATTCTCAATAATCCAACCAGTTATATCATATTTACCATTACGATAACTCCACGGGTATTCGTGATGATATAAATGATTCCCCTCACCAAAGGTATAAAAATCTAACCACCATCTATCAACGGGTTCTCCGTCTACATGTGGACCAAATATAAGAACATAAGCACTTATTACACCATACAATCCTGGAAAACAATATAAGAATATCCAAAGATTAAGATTTAATCCACCACTTATATAACTGCCTAAACCTATCCAGAATAATGCGATAGCTAAATGCATTTTAAAATAATGCTTATGATACCATACTAATCTACTATCACGTAGTTGTTCTTTATAATAATCTCTCGGTAATTGTCCCCAAGCACCACTTAATATATAAATCCATCCATGCTGCGGAGAGTGTGAATCTAGTTCAGTGTCACTATATTCATGATGTCTGCGGTGGTATGCTTTCCAAGTTAATATACTACCAAATCCTTGATAATGAACTAGAAAATCTAGTATTGGTTTTAACCATGGGCGCGGCTTATATGTTTTATGACCATAATATCTATGTGCGTAACCATTACCTATAAAAGATTCAAATAAAAAACACATTAAGAAGCCTACTAGTAGCCATGTCCAGCTACCAATAATAAACCCTAATACAGTTCCTATTAAAAAACTAAAATTTAATGCCTTAATTTTCCAAACAAGCGGCGTCATTTTACCGCTTCCTACAGCACCTTTAGCCATTTAATATCTCCTGGCTATCTACTGAAATGATTAGATGTACACGTTCTTCATCCCCGTCATTTGTAGCCCAATGTTTTACGCCAGGATTAATAAACCAAACACTTCCGTCTGCAGGAAAATGTCTTTCATGTGTTTCACCAGTTACAGCATCTACACCGCCAAATGTACAGCCATCATTAGTAATAATAGGTAGATGTAAACGAACACCGTACTCTGTATTATAATCAATATGTGGTTTAACTTGTGACTTTGGTGCTAGATTAGCAAAGCGTGTTCTGTGTACAATGTCTTTTCCAATAGTATCTAGTACATATTGAAAATATTCAGGTACATCTGCGTGACGCTTTCTGAAGAAGCGTTCATCGGCGTGTTTGTTTCCTTTAGCAATAGTATTATCCCAGCGTGTGCCACTTTTTTCTGTGCGCTGTTCTAGTTCAAAATCTTCGTCAAATTCAACTAGTGAAATTTGCTTATAGCTTGTTTTTGTAAAGTCTAGTTGTGTAATACAAGTTACATCTTCAAGTTCTTCTTCTTTAAAGAACATGCTAGGTAATTTAGTATATGTTTCGCACATGTTTGAGTATTCATTACCCAAACCATCCCAGACTTTGTTTGCAGTATATTCTTCGTATGCCTCTACTAGCAGTTTCGGATCAAATTGAAACTGTGGCAGTTGCTTATATACCGGTAGTTCTGTTCTTTTTTTCCAAGTACTCATTTAATTCTTCCAGTGTGTTAAAAATTATTCCATATCTTATAGCATAGTCTATTTGCCAAAATGACAGTTTTCTAATACCTATACCTTTCCATGACATTATGTTTTCACTTTAAAAAATGTCTCAATAAGGAATCCTGTTATGTCATATTTATGTAAGCGAACTTGCATAGGTTTGTCATGGTGTGTTTTGTGAAATGCGTCACCCCATGTTAGGATACCCAAAATAAAATCATCATGCGCTTCGCCATCACGGTGACTCGCACTTAAAATTAGTGTACCCAAAAATACTGTTAAGAACGCTGGGAATAACCAAGCATAAACAATAGCAAATGGGTCAATTAATAATAGTATTATAGCATAGATTCCTATAATATGAAAGTAGTTTTTTCTTTGCCACATATAAAAATTATTTCTAATTAAATCCATAGCAAAGCGTGGGCTAACTTCTGTAAACATAGTTAAGAAATGTACATGCAGTCTGCCTTTATAATCAGGTGAATGTGGGTCTTTTTCAGTATCATGCCATTTATGATGCGCTCTATGAATAGCAACCCAATCGATTGCTGGGCCTGTTAAACTCATTGTAGCAAAAATAGTTATTACTTTTTCAAACCAAAGAGGAGTATGAAAACTTCTATGACTATGTAATCTGTGATATCCCATAATCATACCAAGACATCCGAACAGAAAATAAAAGAATACACCAATAACATAATGCTCAAATGAAGCATACATAATCATCGGAATAACCGATAGATATGCCAATATCTGTAGAAAAAATATACCATGTGCATATGTTATTTTATTAATCATTTAATCACCCTCATGCTCTCTAATATCTACGTCACGTCCTTCATAGCCTCTACGATATTCATCAAAGTAAAGAATTTGTGTTGGGTGTGGGCCTTCACCTTCATATCTAAACAAATGTGAACGATATATACCAAACTTAGCAAACGGTCCACGACCATATACTTGTGTTTCGGGATCTATCGTTGGTCCTCTATAACGTAGAATTCTTTTTCTATCCATATAAACATATAGTTTTCCGTCTTCTTCTGCGCTCCACACTGCGTTAATAACAAAATCAATCCATTCACCACGTGGTAATTCACCTATTTCAAATAAATCTGTAGTAACTCCCTCTTCTCTTAAAATATTGATTTTGAATTGCTCACGGTCTAACTGAAAATAAACATTTGGTCCACGACCAGTGTGTGTTTGAAAAAAGATTTGTTTTGGATACATGTAATTATAATCTTCTGGTATATACATACTAAATGCATAGAATACATTTTTATTTAATTCTGGATACCATTTTTCACGTAACTCAGTGCGTTCTCTGTCTAGTGTACAATCGTCCCAACCTTCTTCAGGAGCGTGTGGCATCGCAGTGAAGCAATCACCGTCACGTAATTCAAAACGAAATGCTGTTTCGCCCTTACGTACAATTTCTGTTTGTCTTTTCCACGCCCAGTCTTGTGCTTCTAAATCAATAGTAGCAAACCACGGACCACGATAATCGTCTACAGGTAATCCTGTTGGACTCCATAACGCATCTTCATGGTCAGCATATGCTGTGAATACGCCTATAAACAACGCAAAAAATGCTGTAAATAATTTTCTCATTTTGCACTCCATGTAAAGTTACCGCTCATAAGTATCATGTCTTGTTTTTGTTGATGTATAAGTCTATGAGGGTATCTGTGATTTACAAAAACAATAGTATTACGTGGCATATTATAACTTACATTATCAATAAAAAATTCAGGCGATATGTTATATGATACATTTAAAAAGAATATAGAAGTTGGATCTTTATAGTTTCTACTCACAGCCATATTATGATCGACTGGGGTATCATACAAGTCTGCTGAAATATTGGTTACCGGACCTAAAAAACGAGTTAACTCATCCATGATTCTTGGGACACCACTAGTGTCATTGTCTTTTACTAAATTTACAATAAGACTAGACGCATCTTCCGAAATAGTACCCATAACTTTATATTTGGGCATGTTCAATTCTTTTGCTGATGCATCCCTAATTAATTTACTCATGTTTATGCCCCTTTTTTTATTAGTCCGCCTTCTTTACATTCTTTTACAAAATTATTATAATGCTGAGGATATTTTATTTGTACATGTTGTAAAATATCTTTATAATCTCTTGTTTCAGCCCTATTGACTTCGACTTTACTCTCAGTCAAATTAATAATGGTTGTAGCTTCTTGCCACCAGCGTTTACGTACTCTAGTAACAAAGAAAACCTCTTCAAACATTTCCCATACACCATTTTCTAAGAAATTATTTTGTGATGTATTTTGTCCTACCTGTGGTTTAAATGTGTGTTGTAAAACTATATATGCCTTCTTTGCCATCTTACTCTATTTTTAATTTATTATTTTCAATAACTAATTGTTTGTTATCTATATTTATCTCTACAATAATCCACTGCTTATCTTTTCGCCACTTAATAGGTAGGTCGAGGTCTTCAACCATTTTATCTAACAGTTGAAAACCATAACCGTGAGTATGTGGATCGCCTATAATAACATATTCTAAATCACCATCTAAAATCTTCTGCTCAAATTCTTTTATACAGTGACGTAAATCATTTGTATCATTTACAATAATCTTTAGATTATCTCCTTCTTCTAATAATGAACGAAATGGATTTGGAGGGTCACGATTTTCTGCTAAGTTGCCTAAAGTTCTATGTAAATTTAATAGATACTCTTGGTACTGCTCCTCACGAATAATAATTTTTGGTTCATAATCTGACATCTTAACCTGCGATATATTGTAGTTCTAGCAGCGTAGCACTTAAATTAATTTCTGGATCTGCTACAAGAGCATGATTAACAAGTCCATCACGTATACAAATTAGCGCACGGCCTTTTGTTTTGTCATCTTCACCAAACCAATCTAAGTTTTCATATAGTTTACGAAATACGCCTTCATATTCTTCAGCACGTGCTTTTTCTACAATTAGTTTACGTGCTTCTGATATTTTACCAAGTTGAAACAGCGCAACATATTCAAGTATCCAATCGCTCTCGCCACTCTCACCTTCGCCAGGCGCTTGAAGTTTACCATCAACTACGTTCTGTTGAACCATGTTGATACATTTGCGCAAATCAGGATATGTTGAGCGAACATAGATATCAAGTGTTTCCAAATCTAAGTCTGTACCTTCTGAAATCAGAATAGTCGCCACACGTGCTGTAAATTCTTCTGTATCAAGTTTCTCAATATGATATCCTTGACAACGAGAGTGAATAGCAGGAATGACCTTATTTGGATAGTTACAAGTCAGAATAAATCTACACGTTGTACTATAAGTCTCCATCATATTACGCAGAATAGCTTGTGCGTTTGGTGATAGATAGTCTGCCTCGTCTAGCAAGACATACTTGAAATCGCCTGAGAACGGAAGTGAACTAGCAAAACCATTAATCTTGGTACGCATTGTGTCAACGTTGTTTTCGTTTGACGCATTAATCATCATTACGTCACCATCATCCACGCCTAATTCATTTAATAAAACTTTGGCTAGTGTAGTTTTACCTGTACCCGCTGCTCCAGAAAATAACAAATGCGGAATGGCACCACTGTCAACCCAACTTTTTACTTGCTTCTTTTGTTTTTCATCCCGAAACACATAGTCTGATACAGATTTAGGTCGATACTTTTCTACCCATAATTCTTTCATTCTATTAAGTCACTCCACTTTTTAAGTTTTTCTTTTTTATCTTTGACTCTTGCTTGAACTTCATCCCAAGTTACAACTTTATTTTTAATCATCAGTTCAATCATACATTGTACATCACCTAGTTCTTCTAATAGTTTAATACGCTGTTCTTCTTTGATCTGATTTATTTTTTCATACTTACGGATTATTTTACTACATCGTTGTGTGAGTTCTCCACACTCTTCCATAGTGATACACATCAACTGTTGTAGTTTATTAATATGATTCATTTATATGTCCAGTCACGGTTATGGTGCTTACTATTATGCATTGCCCATCTTATACAATTCATTACATTATAACGTGAATGGAGTGGAATGTCAACCGGATTTTCTCCATAAATTTCCTTACCATCGTTTCTTAATTTACGATAGTGAAATTTAAAATCTGAGTATCTGGATTTTATTTTAGCCAAAAGCGACATAATACATATTTGGATCTTCAAGTTCTGGAAACTTTAATTCATGCTCTAAATCTACTTTACGCACAACACTACCATGAAGTATAACAAACCACCAACGATTGTCTTGTGGTATGCTGCCTCCTGGATAGTGTTTTATAAATTTCATTTAGCCTTGCGTTTCCTACTCTTTGTGTGTTGTTTTCTAAAATTATTCACTGCGCCCTCTACTATTGAAGGGTACTCTCCTAAATAGCTACCTGCTACTAGGTCATCTTTGTTAATTAAATGCTTGTGAAAGTGTTCAATATCATCCCACTCTTTAAGCATTTGTTTACTCATGTCGTCAAACAAAGAGTCTGTAAACAAAGGGTCATCTTCTTTATAATAAGCATAGCTTGCCATAAGATAATACGGCACCAACATATTTTTATTTTCTTTAATAGTCTTTTTTGCTATGCTATTAAAAGTCATTATACACCCAATAATGTTGATATAGTTGATATCATGTCAAATACAAAATCAGACGCTAAGTTAGCTGCTAGTAGTAATATGATTAACCATAGCTTAAAGTTTAAACTGCGCCACATTGACTTACGTGCTGCTAATGCTTTATCCATATCACTGGGACTGGCATCGTCTAATCCGTATATAACGGCTTGTACTTTTTTACTCATTTGCTCTCTCTCAAATAAATGTATCTAGCCCAGAATCTTGCCATATCCAATCTTCTGTTGTTTGTGGATATAGTTCATTCAGAACTTTATTTAAATCTTTTAATTCTACTTCAGTTGTCTCTACACCAAGTTTTTCACATGCTTGAATTAATAAAAACTCAGGCACATCATCTATATTAGTGTAACAAAAGTTATTCATCATATCTGGCATAGTGAACTTCCTCCGTACCGTCTTCTTTCTGAAAACGTCTTTTAACACGAAGGTATTTATTCTGTTCTAACAAAATTATCATTTCTTCAGCACCAATTTTGGTACCATACTGAATACCTATGTGTCTTCCCATGAAAAATATAACAATGGCTAGTATTACACCAATCCAACCGGTATCGATGCCAAGGTTATAAAAGATATCGCTGATAGTAGACATACTACTTCCTCTCTTGTTTACATACTTAATATAGCACTTTATTGTGATATGTCAAGTTTTTTATTAATTATTTCTAAAACTTCGTCACATACTAATGCTTCGTAATGGTTTTGCTCTATCTCTATATATTCCATATCATCACGTTCGGTCATTGACGCAACTGTGACAACACCATCATTGTGTGTACCGTGCCACGGTGCACCGCCTCTAAGTGTTACTACTTGTGTCCACGGACATTTTATTTCCATGGTCTTCAAATCTGTTATTGGTTCAGAACGTGTGCCTATTTCTTTAAACAGTCTATAACTAGGTACCATATACTTTACGTAGTCTGCTGTTTTTGATCCACCGAATGGAGTTGAAATAGAAATGCTTTGTGTAACGAATTTAGAACTATGATTGTACAGATGTAAACCATAGATACCTCCAAGAGAATGTGTAACTAAAACAAAAGGCTTTCTTATATTGTCCCATTTTAGTTTCAATGCTTCGAGGTTATTATAAAATCCTGCGTGTGTGTCGTACTCCAAACATATGTATTCTTTTATATTAAGTTCTGAAATTATATAGTTCCAGCATACACGACTTTGATTAGCGCCATGTATAAAAACAAAATACGGGAGACGTGTTTCATTCTCCCGTATATCAGTTTCAACTTGAGTTTGTTGTACTCTTGTGCCGAATAAACGGCTAAAATAGTTTATCATTTTTTTAGTTTACTTATTTCTTCAGCGTTCTTTGCGATATTTTCATCCTGCACTTTATCAATTATTGTTTTTAGTTTTTGTGCTTTTTCTTCATCAGTGTCAATGTGAAGGTCTTTTTTCATAACCTTTTCTAGTTTTAACATTGGTATACGCTCATTCGGTACATATCTCCATGTGTATCCTCGTGTCGTATATAGTCCAAACACTGTTTCTCTTACGCCAATTTTTACTATCATAGCTAATTCGCCATCTAGTAAAACCTCTTCACCTTCATTAAATGCTGGGTTCATTTTAAATTTTAAACCTTTGGCCAGACCTGTTGCGAAATCTTTAAACCATATCGCAACCACTAGTGAAATAAGAACACCAATCCACGGTAAAATTAAATCATTAAGATCCATTGTTAATGAATTTAGTTCTCCCATGGTTCTCTCCGCTATTATAGTCTTTTTATAATTATACTTCTGTTACGATTATGTTTTCAATAGTTACATGTGGAACAGTTCCCACAGACATTTCAGCAAATGCTGCTGTGTATGCTTCGTAGTCTTCCATTGTTGCAAATACTAATTCACATAGATCACCTTCATTTTCGTCATCTGCTTGCGTTTCTGTGTGTGAAAGAATTTTTCCCTCTTGTACATATTGTGTATACAATGCTAGACCTTCTTCACTTACATCAACTTCATCAGAGCCTTTACCGAATCTTAGGTATGTCATTTTTACCGCCATTTTAGTCTCCTTAGGTAATATCAATACTTATTTATTAATTTAAACGCATTTGTGCGTACTTTTCTGCCATCTGTTGAGCATTTATGTCATCATTCTCTGCACTATCCAATATATTGTTTATACGTGTCTCTAATTCAAATGTTAGAGCAAAGTTATAATCTTTCTTTTGGAAATCCAGGGCAACTGCTACAACACCGCCGCAGTTAGCAACAAAGTCTGGTACATACTTAATACCTAGAGTTCTTGCTATTTCAGCATCACTTAAGTTGGCAAACTGATTATTTGCTGATCCACAAATATATTCTGCTTTTAAATTATTAAGTGTTTTCATATTCAGAGTAGCTCCCAAAGCACAAGGCACATACATATCGCACTCTGTTGTCATTACTTTGCTTGACGATACACGTTGAACAGCATAATCTTTTGTAAAGTCATCAAACGCCCCCTCCCATGGATCATATGCTTTTACTTTACCACCGGCACGTATAATCATTTTTGCCAATTTATTTCCTACTTTGCCCAAGCCCTCTACCATAAATGTTTTACCATCGATAGAAGTATTGTCTCTTTTTAATAGTGTCTCTATTGATGTATAAACACCCAATGCTGTAGGAAGAGAACTGTCTAATGTGATGCCAGCAACATAACCCGTCTTATCGTTTATTCTAAACAAGTCTTCTACGGTAGTTCCTACATCACCTGCACAAATATACTTGCCATCCAAAATATTAACCGCTTTCCCAATTATTTGAAAAGCGGCATATCTATCTTTGATTTTTTTGAGATTTACTGTCGTTTTAGCCCCACCGTGTTTGAGACCTGAACTAGCATTCTTATACGTCATGCCTTCTGCTAATCGCAGCGTGTCAATCATTTGTAATTCGTAATCATCGTACTCATACAATCTTACTCCACCTATTGCTGGACCAAGTTTAGTATTGTGAACTGCTATTATAGCATCGGTACCTGATATTTCTTCCTGAACATGCCATACATGTTCGTAACCATCAACGTCTAATCTATCTATATTAAGAGTTTTCATGGCGCAGTATTCCCCCCTCTAAAAAGAGTGGAATGAATCCACTCTTGGATTCTGTTAGAGTTATTTATTCTTATTGTTGGGAATCAAAGTATGCTTTTAATTGTTCATATCCGCCGATGTAATTACCATCTAACCAAATTTGAGGAGCAGTTCTTGGTACTACATTTTCTTTCTGGGCACGTTCAAATAGTTCTTCACGTTTTGCTGGATCTAATTGAAAATTGTATTCTACAGTTTCAACGCCCTTCATTTCTAATAAGTTTTTTGCTGCGACACAATATCCGCAACCGTTCTTACTATACACTTCTGCTTTCATAAATTATTGCCTTTCGTTAAAATTCTATTTAGTTTTCTTTTTGTCTTGTTGGCAAACTCTATTACGCAAATCAGAACTACTAAATCTGTGGTCACGTTCATTGAAATAAATTTCAATGCCACGCTTTTTACAAATATCTCTACCAGTAAAGTCTTTATTTCTGTATTCTACGCCAAGTATACGTACATCAATATGCATACCACTTAGTATATCTTCTAAGTCTTGCTCTGTAGCGTATGGAATGATTTCATCTACGTATTTACACGCACGTAATTGTAAGTAGCGTTCAACTACTGTTTGTACAGGTCTGTTCTTTTCTGGTCTATCAAGTGTAGGATCTGTTTGTAAACCTACAATTAAATATTCACAAATATGTTTTGCTTCTTCTAACATAAGAGTATGACCTGCGTGTAACAAGTCAAATGAACTACATGTAAATCCTACTCGCATTATATCCTCATTAAAAAATCTGCGGCGTCAATCTCATTACGAAAGTTTATTGTAGCAATACTTGTATAGCGTTCTATCTGACAAGAAATATTTCTCTGGTCATACCTACCAACTAATTCTTTCCTAAGGAATTTACTATCACCATCAAACGACACTACTACACAATATGGTAGTTTAACGTTTGGAATAGTGATTGACTTAACTAGTCTCATTATGCTTTCGTTGTAGATGATTCGTACACCCTATTATATTGATTATTTACTCTTACAAATGTAGCACATTTTGGCAAATGTTTCAAGCGTTTTGCTCCTGCATATGTACAAGTTGAACGAACACCACCAAGAATATCTTGTACTGTATTTTCAACTGCGCCACGATAAGGAACAAGAACTTCACGTCCTTCACTACTACGATAGTTCTTTAGACCGCCAAAGTGTTTTGTGTTTGCTGCGTCACTACTCATACCGTAGAACTGTACAAAGTGTTTTTGTTCTGCTACACGATTAAGACCGTCGGTATGTAGTTCATTTGTTACATATGTTTTAGTAATTACTTCGCCCCCACCTTCATCGTGTCCAGCAAGCATACCACCAAGCATTACAAAGTCGGCCCCGCCCGCAAAAGCCTTAGCAATATCGCCAGGGCAGGTACAACCACCATCAGCAATAACATGACCCCCAAGGCCGTGAGCGGCATCAGCGCACTCCATAACGGCACTGAGTTGTGGATATCCCACACCAGTTTTGATACGAGTAGTGCAGACGCTACCAGGACCGATGCCCACTTTAACAATGTCTGCTCCATTTAAGATTAACTCCTGTGTTTGATCTGCTGTTACTACATTACCTGCAATGATTACAACATTTGGGAAACGACTGCGAAAACTGCCCACAAACTCACTAAAACGCTGGCTATAACCGTTAGCCACATCAATACATACAAACTTGATATTAGGTACTTGCTCGTAAACCAAAGCAAACTTTTTACTGTCTTCATCTGTGATCCCCATTGAATAAGCAACATAGTCGCAACGCTGTTGGTTCTCTGGATCATCAAAGAAGTTTACTAGTTGCTGCGCTTCATACGTCTTTACTAGACATGTGAATATTTTTTGTTCGGCAAGTTTGTCAGCCATTTCAAATGTGCCAACACCATCCATGTTACTTGCCATAATTGGAACACCACGCCAATGTTTGTGTTGTTCTTGTACCACTGGATAACCATCTGGTAGAATATCTTTATTAATGTATGGTTTATAATTTGGAAAGTTAAAACCACGTTCTAGGTCCACTTCTTTTCGTGAACCTAGTGTTGAACGCTTAGGACGAATAAGAACATCTGAGTAGTCTAATTTGACTTCATGTTCGATAAACATTTATGCGGTTGCCTCTGTTTCTTCTTCTACTTGCCCATAATGATTACACGGTGTAACAGTCACACTTGAATGTATTTCATACCAAGTATCTACGTGTTCCCAATTATCATCGATTAAACCTTCATCGTAGTTTTCAGCATACATTTCTTCTATTTGTTCAGTTAGTTCTTGTTGTTCTGAATCTGATAGTAAAGATCCGCCTTCTGGAATGCTAAAATCATTTTGACGAATATTCCAAAATTCCCAACAGCCATCCCAACAATCAAGCATTTCTACATTTTCGTAGTCTTCTGTTAAATCAACAAATTCATCTGTTGTATTTGGAAGTAGATATTCTTCTAATGGGGTATCTTCTAAAATAAAATCATCATGCCCCCAATAATCTGCCATGTATTCTTGGATAGTGTCATAATCACCTCGTTCTTTTAGAAATTGTTGAATCTCACTTTCTGTTTCGGGTACAGGAATCATAAATGAACCCCAACGCCATCCCAATTCTTTGATAGCAAATGTTTTTACACCATTAATAACTTTAGTATAACTTTCGAATTCTACAACTGATTTTTTGTAAGTTGGTTCGATACGATAATATTTCATAATTCACCTATATTGCGTTAAAGACTTCCTGGGCGAGGGCTAGCCGGCTAGGATCCCCGCCCAGGATTATGAGATTTGTTTATTGAGAGTTTGATCCCATAATTTCTTTAAACTCAGATAACGTGTCTGAGTCGACCAAATCTGAACGATACAGGGCATACTTTTTAGTATTACCGTTGTATACGCCGACTTCGGTGACATCACCTCGGTCATTAGTTGACAACATGCCGTAAATACCATTACGACCACGAACTAATGGCTTCAGCATTTTTACTGCAGCCTCTAGTGATGGAGACATTCTGCGTCCCCGAGGTTTGCCCTTGAAATTATTTCCACGAGCGTTAGTTTGTTTTGTCATTTTATACCTCTTATGACAAGTTACAATTAGAGTTTAACATCTTAGATTATACACATTGCGGTGTTGTTTGTCAAGAACTATTTTTAGTTCCAACGATAATACACATGAGCACCAATACGTCCGATACGAGTGATACTCCAGTGTTTACGACTTTTGTTCCAACGTGGGTTTACATAAGTCGTATGATAGTGAGTTGATCCTTCTGTGATACCACGAAAGTTTTCCCACTTTACGATAGACCACGCAATACTTTGGGCTTTCTCCCAAGATTGCTTGTTATGTGGTACATCGCTTTTTCCATCACAATACCAACTAAACTGACAAGCACGACTACCTTTTTTGTAGCCTTGCTGTACTACTTCACAGATTGTGTTTGGATAACGTGTGTCTTCTACACGATTAAGAACAACATCTGCGACAGCATATTGGTCTGCCATGTTAGAACTACGTGCCTCAAAGTAAATGTTTAGTGCGAGACAATGTAGTTCTGGAAACTGTGATTGTTGAAATGTCAACAAATGTGGTATTGACATTTCTTCTTCTGTAACAATAGTTTCAGCCTTTGCTCCGAAACCTACTGCTATCATACCTATAACTACCGCTGTGTTAAGGATGATTCCTAATCCAGTCGATATTTTCATTTATAACCTGCTCTGTTGTTTTCGTTACTATAATAATATAGAGTGATTCGCAAATAATGTCAAGTTTTTATTCAACAAAAATTTTCAAAACTTCATATTCAATAATATCATCGCCACGAATAAATTCAACAACATCACCAACAGAAAGACCGATAAGTTCTTTTCCAAGAGGAGATTTAAAACTTATACTACCTTTACCAGGATCACTTTCGTATTCACCAAGTATAGTATAATTTACAATCTTGTCAATATGAAAGTTTTCAAGTTCAACTGTCATGCCAGGCTTTATCTTATCATATTCACCAGGTTTTGGAATAACAAGTTCAGTACTTTTATCAATAATAGTTTCTAGTCTACCAATTTCCATATCAATTCTCTGCATTTCGTCAAGCGACATATGCAGTTCTTCATTCTCTTCGATACCTCCGTTATCTCTAGCATTTGAGATTCTTTCTGAGATTTCTGGTTTTCGCTTTCGAAGTTCAGATATTTTTTCTAGGATCGTTGTTCGACCTTCTTTGGTTAGTAAATCCATTATATTATTGTAGTCCTGCTCTCTCGTTGACCCATATTTATCAGATTTATTAATATTAAAGCCTGTCAGAATCATGTTAGTAGTTCCTCAGTCATTTGTTCTAACCAATAGTACATAGAGTTCGATTCACCATCAGTTTTAGCATATTCATTAGTAAAATATTCTGTCAGTGCGGCGCTAAACAACATAGAAACCATAATCATATTATGACTTAGCATTTCATCATTTGGATCCGCACCTAAATTATACATAGTAGCAATCATATTTTTTTGAAATTCTATTGAAGCAGTATCAACAGTTTTTTGTATGTCTGTTTTCTTTTCTTCCATTTCTTTAATCATATCTAACAGATTATCAATTTGAATATCTGTGATATCATCAAAGTCATATGATGATTTTCTATAGTCATTAATGTTTACTACATTTGTCATAGTATTGTCCTTGGATCTACATAGTTTAATGGTTTCTCTTGCCCTCGTTGTACCAAGCGTCTATCATTCATGGCGTCAACTACAGCTTTGTATGTAATTTCACCATGTGCTATATTTAACCCATTCATCAAGTGCGGGTTATCTTCTAGTGCTATTTTAGCACCCTTGTTTGCTAGTTGTAAAATAAATGGAAGCGTAGCATTATTAAGTGCTTGTGTGGATGTTTGTGCTACAGCACCAGGCATATTACCAACACAATAATGAACTACTCCATATTCTTCATAGATAGGAGCAGCATGTGTTGTCACCCGTGATGTTTCAAAACACCCACCTTGGTCAATAGCAACATCAACTAGAACTGATCCTGTTTTCATTTCACTAATTGTTTCTTTATCTAGTAATTTAGGAGCAGCAGCACCGGGTACTAGAACAGCACCAATAACCATATCTGCTTCTCTCGCTAACTCTTTTGTTACCATATCAATAGCATAACCAGTATTGAATAGTCCACGATATGTATCATCTAAGTAACGCATACGTTCAATGCTACGGTCAAGAACAAATACATCTGCCCCCATACCTGCTGCTACACGTGCTGCGTTTGTACCTACAATTCCCCCACCGATAACAAGAACTTTAGCTGGAGCAACACCTGGGACACCGCCCATAAGTTTACCGCAACCACCGTTTGCCTTCTGCATTGCCCAACTACCAACTTGTGGAGCAAGACGCCCTGCTACTTCGCTCATAGGAGCAAGAAGCGGTAGTGCACCTTTCGCATCAGTAATTGTTTCATAAGCAATAGCAATTACATTTTTATGCATCAACTCATATGTGAGAATTGGTTCTGCTGCTAGGTGTAGATATGTAAAGATAATTTGATTTGGGGTCATCATCTTTGTTTCTACTAGTTTGGGTTCTTTTACCTTGACAATCATATCTGATTGACTCCAAACGTCTTCGGCAGTTTGACAAATGATTGCTCCCGCCATAGTATAATCTAAGTCTCCAAACCCAGATCCAAGCCCAGCACCAGTTTCAATTAGTACAGAGTGTCCATTCTTAACAACTTCTGCTACTGATCCGGGTGTCATACCAACACGAAATTCTTGTTCTTTAATTTCCTTAGGACATCCTATAATCATACTTCTTTCCTTATATCCTCTAAACATAACATATCCCAGTTCCACGGTCTGGGATCTTCACCTATACTATCAATATAGTTTTGTACTGCTTCAAAGCAAGAATCCATACTATTAAATCTATCAAGTTCTGTATGATTTAACTCACCCGTTTCTGTCAACATAACAAAAATTAATACCCAACTCATTTCATTATCTCCGCATCTTTGCCATTTCTTTTGCTTCGTTTGTACCACGCATAATAGGAACAGCATTTGATTTATGCATTGTACCAATACCTACAATAAGATCACCTGTATATACATTACGTTCTTTTGCAGCACCATTACCTGCTACACGATTGCTCAATGTAGCAGTTGCTTGATGTTCTGAATAATCGGGAATTGTTCCGTAGTGTTTGCGTTTGCCATATTCGTCATATAGCTTTTCTTTAAGTTGCGAGTCGCTAACACCCATCTTCTGTAGAAACTTTTCGTGTTCTACTTCTGCGGCTTTTAGTCGCTTTGTTTTATTTTTTGCTTTACGTTTACGAGTATTTGTAGTTGTATAAGCGTGACTCATCAGATGCATACCTGACATATAAATCTCCTAGTTAAGTGCCATTACTATAACACAACTAGAGAATCTTGTCAAGTTTTATGTTCTAATTCTAACAATTCATGTTCACGGTCAAGATACTTGTATTCCACTTTCACTGGATCCCACACTTTGATATGGTCTAATACTTTTTGTGGATCAAACGGTCCACATGTATAAACGTCAAGTTGTATAAGTGCTGGAGATACATCATTCCAAACATGACATGCCATGTGTGATGTTTCAATGATTACAACACAAGTAGGACCATTGTTACCTACCATGTAATCAATATCAGCACTAATAGGACCTGCTAGAATTTTCATACCGATCTTGTCAACTAGTTCAACCATCCATGCTTTTAATTCATTTTCTAATGGTGGTTTATTAGCTTCAATACGTAAAATGATATGTTTATGTACTAACTCTTGCGCCATTTAGTTTTCCTTTATAGTAAAAAAGTATTTATAAATTTTAATAAATAATAGTAACAACTGGGAGAAACTAGATGGCTGGTAGAAAAATCCAATTTAGACGAGGCACAACTGCAGAACATACAACTTTTACAGGTGCACAAGGCGAATTAACTTATGACACTGAAAAGAAAACATTAGTATTACATGATGGTACAACAATCGGCGGTATTGAACTTGCTAGAATGGATGCAGTTCCTACAGATTTAAGTCATTTAACAGATGATGGTGCTGTTCTTCCAGTACAACCTGCAAATTCCACTATTAATGGCTCTACTTTAACTGCTTCAACATCAGGTGTAGGTGCAAATCCGAGATGGTTCAATTATAATAGTGATGGTACGAAAGTATTCACAAGTATAGCAGGTAAAAAAATTAATGAAATATCATTATCTACACCATATGATCTTTCAACTGCGACTTGGGACTACTCGACTGCGAGTAGTGACTTAACCAATATTTCAGCAGCAAGTATTGATGGTGCGACTTTTAGTGCTGACGGGACGACTGTAGTGGTATGTCACCAAATCTCTTCTCCCGATACTAATGATCTTACACAATATAATTTAACAACTGCGTTTGATATTTCGACTATTACGGCTCACACCGCTACAATGGATACACGCACAGATGCTGGCGTTACTATAGGTGGCGCAGGTTCCGTGTTATTTGGTGATGATGGAAACAAACTATTTGCATTACTAAACTATCCTGATCTGGTTATGGAATATGCTTTAAGTACACCATATGATATTTCATCTGCTACGTTTACCGCAAGTTTTAATTTTAAGACAGCGACAGGTGCAGATAATATATTAGAAATGCATTTTAATGGCTCAGGTACTAAACTTTTAATGACAGATAATCAAAACGATAGTTTGTATGAAATAGAGTTGAGTACAGCATGGGATATAAGCACAGCAACATACAATAATAACTTTATAGACTTTTCTGGAATAGATGGTATTCCTGCAGGTTTAATATACAATAATGATGAAAGTAAATTATATGTTGCAGGAGGGGTTAATAGTAGAATTTATACCTTTAGCCTTGTGACTGCTTAAGAACAAAGTCCAGCAGCAATACGATAATCTTCCCACGCTGCTTTTACAAAAGGTAAATCATCTATGTCTGGTATAGGAACAATAGTATCTAGCCAGACATAACGAAGATTAATTGCTTGTGTACCAAGACCATAATCTCTGTGACAATGTATCTTACCAGCATCATACAGTTCTCTTGCTAATCGCCTTATTTGGTCATTACAATTTTGATGTCCAGCAAATATTGGTTTCTTAAATCCACCTATAGAATTTTCATACCACCAACTTCCCCATGTATTATCATTTCGTGGATCTATTATATCTTCAGAAATAATAACTAGAACATGCTTCTTGTCTACTCTACCTTCATGTATATCAAGTAAGCATGTGGCTAAATCTAGTCCTACTTTCATTTACATAATCCTGCTAACATTCTGTAATGATCCCATGCCATCTTCACAGCAGGTTCCATATCTTTTTCACGCAAATTAATCTGATACCAATGGTCCTTAGAATCAGCCCTCATTATATTAATTAATTTACTCGGCATTAATACATGTCGTGTTACAATAGTACCATCATCTTGTAATGCTAAAATATAATGATGTACTTCTTCAAGTTCAAAAAGATGAAGTGAGTTTCGTCCCTGTGACAAATGACTTGCCATTGGATCAATCTGTCTACTCCACCATTCTTCTACTTGTTCTGAATCAGAAAAGTTAACTAATCCATCACTAACAATAACAAAAACATCTTCTAATGATTCTGTTTTTAATAATAAATCACTTATACAATATTCTAATCGTGTACCAATAATCATTTTGTCAATTGTAATTCAGAGTATACCTCTTGTATACACTTGCTTTGTATGCGACAGTCTTCTAGTGCATTGTGTGCCGCAAACTTATATTTCTTACGAGGATCTTCTGGCATTAATCCAAACAGTGTACGACTATCTCTAATATTCCAAAACACCCAATTAAAATGTTTATCATATTGACGATACATATTTTCTAAGATACAAATATCAAACACTGGTCCTTGACACCAAATCTTATCAGCGCCAACTAACCACTTGTTTAAGTCTTTTAGCGTTTGGCTTACACTAACACGATTTTCATCACCTAGTGCTTCTTCCATAATCTCAGGAGGTTGTGTAGCCCACCAGTTAAGAGTGTCTTCCTCAATATGTCTGCCGCGGCTACTTTGTTCATCTACTTCTAATCGATAATAGAATTCACCCCATGGTTCTTCTTTAGTAAATGGATTAAATTTTATGCCACCGATAGTTAGTACAACAGCATCGGGTGTTGTACTTAGTGTTTCAATATCTATTGTTGCGTGTACGGTCACTTTCAGCCCTTAATTTCACATTTGTTTCTATTACTTGTTTCATAATATCACTGTGTGTGAAATCACGGAACACTGCTGTATCTTTTGGGAAACAATGACCACCGTAACCTAGTAAGCCTTCATCGTTGGGAGCTGCCATGTGTGACGGACCAATGTTCTCAAATGTAGAAAGAATATCAATCATCGAATCATGATCATACTCTTTACCTATATTATAAAACAATTCATGGAAAAATGCAACCTTTGTTGCTAACCAAGCATTATGAACATATTTTACCATGCTTGCTGTTTTTCTATCAGTTTCAATAATTTCAGCATCTAAGTAACTAAACATTTGTTTAAATGTCCAGTTTAATGTACTGCTGTGTTTTCCTCCTAAAATCATATACTTTTGATTTTTAAAATCTTCATCAGCACTTGATGCTCTTAAAAACTCTGGAGAGTAAACAACATTCTCTGGATACTGTTCTACTAAGTGAGGCGGAACTGTACTCTTAAGCATTGTTGGAGTATCACGTAGTTCATCAATTACTTTTCTAACTATACTATCATCACACTTACCATCCACAGTTGGTGTTGGTACACAAACAATAGCTCCTTGAATATTACCTAGATAATCTTTTATACTATAATCATTTAACTTTGGGTCTATTCTTACTACTTTTTGTTCATCTTCTTCTAAACTCTTAGCAACTGCTTCTCCAACGAAGCCGCAACCTATAACTAAAATCATTCTCTCGTTTCCTGTTCTAATCTAAATGGTATATACCAACCATCCCACCAACTATTTACTAGATACGCACTTATAACACATAATATCCCAAATAAAAAATTACCAGTCAAAATAAGAGTAACACCAATAAGGGCATTTGTGTATATGAAATATGCAAAGCAAAACGCTGCCAACCAGTCATACCATTTTGTCATTTTTATTCCTCAAATAATGTTGATACATTCTTACATAAAATTCAAATGCTTGTGGATATGTCTGTGGATTTGGAATAGTTGTATTAAAGAATTCTATAAACTCTTTAATAAATTGATTCTTTTGTTCCTCTGACATATTTTTATATTTTATCATATTGCCGTATATATGTCTACATATATTCCATCTTTTGGTCCACTATCAGTTAAAGTGAAAAGTTCTTCAATTCTACTACTTGGTAAAAATGTATCACAATCATATGTACCATGAATGCGGCTTAGCCAAATTTCATCAATGATATGTAATAACCCATCTACAAGTTGTGCGCCGCCGATGATCCAAACATTCTGCAATGCGTTCATATTTACTAGTGTAGTTTCAGCGTTTTCAAAAGTCACATAATGATATCCGCCACCATTATAGTCATCCTTACTACTTGTTACAACAACATTATTGCGATTGGGTAATGGTTTTGAATAATCAGGTAAACTATCCCATGTTGCTTTTCCCATTGCTACAACACCACCTGTTGTATTTTCTTTAAACCATTTTAAATCTGCTGAATTATGTGGCCACGGAAGACCACCATTTTTTCCAATACCCCATTCTTGATCACATGCTAGTATTGCTCTAATCATTTAAATAATACTCCGTTATTCTTCCTACATGAAAGTTTGATTGTGGATGCAGTCTGTATTTATTAACATATCCTGTTATATTTACAGGAGATTTGATTGCTTTATCTATGAACGGCGTTAGATAATTTCTGTGTTCTACGGGCAGTACATATAAATGTTTTTTACTTTCTGTGGTTAGCCAGTACATTCTATAACGTCTTTTGCCTCTACGTAAGATAGTACAACGTTCAAAAAATAATCTCAAATCTTTAACACCATCTTCGATGTTATCATGGCTTGTATATGTTTCTTCTAAATCATCATACTCTAAATCTTCTTCGTATAATTCAGGTAATTTTACAATCACACCAATATGATGTTCGGTAAAGGTTCCAATCGGCATACTAAAAAATTCATTGACAAGTTTATAGAAATCACTTGGTTCTCTATCTGTCATAAATGTTCTATAACTTATTTTATTAAGATAATAACTTCTTATTTCTTTTGCTAATTCTAAACTTTCTTCGTCAGGGTCTAGCAGTTGATCCATAGCAGGGTGTGGCTTATTCGGTACTCCAAGATTATACACATCCCCCTCAAGTGTTCTAGCATACTCGTAAGAAGTAGCAACATCATATCCTAGTAGAGTTTCTAGTGCATTTGTTTTTCTCCAATAACAAACAAGAGCAAGAGGATCAGCAGGTCGTGTAAATTTCTTTTCTCTCCAAGTCTTACTGAACCCATCTGGATATTCATCAGTAAATATTTTAATTCTATCTAACTGCTCAGTAGATTGTTTCAGCCTATTTTTCAATGGTATCTCCTTGATAGTTTTTTCACCAATTCTAAATCAGTTATTTTTCCGATAATTTGCGCCACGCACTGCGGTAGTTCGTCATCATCGTCTAAGTGACTTGGAAATTGAACACACCGTAGATCACCATCTTCATCAAAAATAAAAGCATAATCTGTATCTTTTAACTCTGAATCTTTTGAACTCCTGGTAAATTTGTAATTTTCTTTTTTCATTTACGCTTTATTTGTTTGACATTTGTACGTGCCTTAACATCTCCACAATTTTTACAATATTCTATATACACATCATACGTATGAGGATTGCCTTTATTTGGAATAGTGATTAATGTTTTCTTACTTACTATTTCTGTTTTATTACAACAACCGCTTATAGAGTTTCTAATCATTCTAATCAATCCCATAGTGATTCCATTCTAATCAATCCCATAGTGATTCGTAGTATTCGCCAAACAATTTAAATGCTGCTGTCATACGCTGTTGTGTTTCATCTAGACAAGACTTACATACAGGATCACCAAAGTTAGAACATTTGTCATGACATTGTTCCAGTGGATCAGCGTGTTTTACTTTTTGTTCAAATGCCCATATCATTTCGTCTAGTATTTCGTCCCAGCGTTCTTCTGTCAACGTACTAGGATATCCGTGCTTGGTTGCTTTTAATTGTACAAGCATTGGGTGAATAATCATAGCCAGTGTTTGATCCATATTCCATGTGTCGTGTGGTTCGATTATCACACGTTCTGCTCTGTTCTTTCGATATGGCCCGATACTGACTTTCATTTGTAAGCCTTTCCAAATCCTGCTACGTACATCCTGTCGTCTTCTACAAAACGCCAGATGTTAAAATCACCGAACTGCCCATACATCTTAGCACCTTTATCACGTTTTTCAAATCCAACTAACATATCTTGTTTAAGTGACTTATCAACTTCCTCGAGTTTACCGTATAATGTAACTCTGGGGTTATTCATTTGTGTTGCGTGTTTATGTTCTGCGGCAAAGTATAGTGAAACTGTACTACTAATGTTTCTAATATTTCGTGTATGATTACTTAAATCACTCAACAACAAATAAATGTTATCATCATCAAACAATACTGGTGTAACTTTAGTAACATCTGGATAATCACCATATGTTCCCATAGCAGCCTGTTGGTAGTTAACTAGTATATGTTCTACTTCTTCTTTTACTTCTTCAATATTATGATACATCTTCTTTATAAAACCTCATAAAATAGTATGCCCAATCAGAGTCTTCCATTTCGGATGATAACTCATATGAATGTCCATAGTAATCGTGATCAATTGTTCCACTTTGTGTTCTTTTTATAGTGACGTTACCATCACTATGTTTCATCAAATATTCATACGCTAATGGTGTTGACTTACTCCAACTTTCAATTGCCATGTTAGCATACATATCAGGATCTTCTACATCTCCTACCGTAAATCTTAAAAATACTCTTTTACTCTTTGCCATGTAACTTTAAATTTAGAACAAAATTCTCTACTGTCAATTTTACAATACTTGATAGAGCAATTACCATTCTTTCCTTTTCTGGTATGTCACGTATCATTTCTAATGTACTAGATGCTATCATTTGATATGCGACTTCTTCTGTAATATTCAGTTCTTTCCAATCGATTGGATCAGATATAAGAGACTGTTGAGCAATATCTGCTAATTGTGCTACTGTTATATTATCAATCAGATTTGTCATTTTTCTCTTTTTTATACTTTCGTTCTCTTCTGTTTTCTTGCCATTCCCATATCTTATATTCTATATACATGCCTCCGAGTATTACTACTGACATTATCATAGAAAACAATAATATATATGCTGCGTCAGACACGTGTTTCTTCCTCAAATGGAATGCTTGCTAGATTTTTCATTTTAGATTCTACCATGATATCGAAATGTCTACGGAAACTACCTGCCCATTCGTTGACAGCACTGTTCCACATGTAGTCTGAGTGCGCTCGGAGTTTTGCTTTTTTGTATCCTTGCTCCAGCAATAACTTAAAGTTCGGTCTCCGTGTTTTTTCGTGGTCTCCCAGATATTCTTCCCGTGACACTGAATAGTGCATTGTCGGTCGCACCCCACGCCAACTATCAATAACACGCTTGACACGATCATCAGACGGATCAATGTACTCTCCTCCACTGTGGCACCAGTGATGATGTATATCTAATACAATAGGCACAACATCAGCCAATTCTAAGCAAGAATCCAAACCCCAGGAGTTTTCTTCGTTTTCGATTGTAATCGTATTTCTCGCTTCTTGCGACAATCTAGGGAGTACTGCTTTGATACCGGCTGGACCTTGACGACCCGATATGTGGACGTTGATTTTGAAATCTTGGAATGTGTTGCCGTAGCCCATCCACCTTGCGATATCCACATGATACTCAAACTCCTTAATACTATTTTCTACAACCTCAGGTCTGTCAGATGCGAGTACAGTAAATTGTCCCGGATGCATCGACAGCCTGACTCCATTAGCCCTTGCTTTATCCCCTATAGTACTTAGTCTATTTGAAATCATATCTGTTATATAATTTGTTTTAGTTAAATACTTGAAGTTTTCTTCAGTGTACGCAGGTAACAAATCGCTACCAAGACGTAGCATACGTTGCTCAAGAGGAAGACTGGAGACATAATCTATCAATCGCTCGGTAGCACTTAAATTATGTTCAACAATCTCATAGACACGTTCCTGTGCTACGTCTTGGTTTTCTCGCAACCACTTAATAGTGGTAGCACGAAAGTTAAGAGGTTGTTGTATCTCTTTTAACTGTTTAGGTTTTAAGGATTGATCCTCATGCATAAATTTACATGCGAAACCCACACGTTTAATCATTGTTTTCACCGTATACAAACTTAATCATTGCTTCAACATGTATATGTTCAGATGGCACAACAACTGTTTTAGTTACATTTCCTGTGTATGAACTATAATATTTTTGATAGTTTTCAATGCGCTTCAGTCCTTTAAGAACTTTACCCTTAATGGTCCAATTACCCTTTCCGCACTCCTGGTTAAGAAGACGAACAATAGAATAAAACTGATTCCTGTCAGTAAATGCGAAGTCAAATTCGTGTGTCATTGCTTGCTCCATAAATACATTACAGAATATATTATAAATGATAAATACTCATAAGTCAAGTATTTTAAGGAATTTTATTATGAAAAATAGTGATATCTATAAGTGGAAACAAATTGTTGAAAATCTAAATGGCAGAATAGATGAAAGTGACGAAGATGTAAATCACACAGACCACGAAGTATCTATGGCAAAGTCACAACTACTATCATCAATGAAAAGTGCTGTTCGTATAGCAGGACATCTTAAAGACAAAAGTGAAAGCGAAGGTCTTGAAGGTTGGGTAGCATCAAAGCTAACAGTAGCAGAAGACTATCTTCAATCGGTTGCTGATTATATGGACGGAGAAGAATTACAAGAAGGTTATAAAATTCTTCCACCAATGGATAAAGAAAAGTATCAACCACGCAATGGGTTAGAAGGTCCTTTCTCTACACTAAGCGGCAAAGTTGTATACTATGATCCAAAAGCGGGCAAGTACTACGATCCTGACACTGATATGTATATGTCATATGATGAATTCCGCAGATACGATGATGACTATAAAGGTATGAAAGATGAGCGTGACGAAGTAAAAGAAGACACAGTTAAGTATGAAGACCACTATGATGACCGTGTAGTTCTTACAATAGAAAAAGATAAGTTGCTTTATAACGGCAATCCAATACAAAATTATAATTGGGATTCGGCAGCAAAGCATATTATTTCTGATAAGTTTTATGGTCGTGCTAAATCATGGGAAGAAGTACATCAGTATCTAGTAAGATTTTTAGACAACCCAAAAGGTTTACAAGCGGCTGTTCGTCAAGTATTCAATACAAATGATGAAGGTGTTCAAGTGAACGAAACTATAATGGTTTCAGAAGCACAGTTTGATGAAGCGGCAGGAGAAAAAGATGCTTGCTATCGCAAAGTTAAATCACGCTATAAAGTATGGCCTTCAGCATACGCATCTGGTGCACTAGTTAAGTGCCGTAAAGTAGGTGCAAAAAATTGGGGCAACTCAAAGAAATGAAAATAAATGATATCATAACAGAAGACCTACGTGCCTGGTTTGGTAAAGGTAAAAAAGGCGGTGCTGGTGGTGGCGGCTGGGATCGTTATAATACCAAAGGCGAACGTATTGGTAAATGTGGTGATAGTAAACCTGGTGAAGGTAAACCAAAGTGTCTATCTAAATCACGTGCGGCATCACTGCGTTCAAGTGGTGGTAAGAAAGCGATTGCTAATGCTGTAAAGCGTAAGAAAGCAAAAGATCCAAACCCAAATCGTCGTGGAAAAGCAAAGAATGTAAACAATCATCCAAAGAAGTAAACCATGAAAATATTAGAAATCGTTGAAAGTGTATTATTAGAAAAACCATCTGAAAGAGAAGAACAGGCTTATAGATTTTTTATAAGCATGGGGTTAACTCCAATACAGGCAGCAGGAATAGTAGGTAATTTAAAACAAGAATCTTCAACTTTTAATACTAAAGATGTTGGTGACGGTGGCGAATCTATTGGTATAGCCCAATGGTCTTCTATACGAAGAAAAGATTTTGAAAAAGTATTTGGTAAACCATTTAATGATAGTACATTCCAAGAACAATTACAGTTTATATGGTGGGAACTTAACAATACAGAAAAAAGAGCATTAGATAAACTAAAAACAGCAACAACAGCGGCAGAAGCTGCTGCTTTATTTGATGAGTTTTATGAACGTAGTGATGGTAAGGCAAGAGACCAGCGTTCTAAAAATGCTGAAGATATTTACACAAGATATGAAAATCCATCTAGTGTTTTAGACAAAGAAGTGGAACGAAGACTATTACGCATCGGAGTAAAAGGCGATGATGTTGAAGAGTTACAGAAAAAATTAAATACTGCAGGATATAATATAGCAATAGATGGTATATTTGGTAATGAAACACTTAAAGCATTAAAAGCCTTCCAGAAACAGCAAGGACTCACTGTAGATGGTATAGTAGGCGACAATACATACGAAGTATTAGATAATATTACAATAAGTGATACAGGTAATACTGATGGTGAAATTATCAGACCGCAAACCAGACCTGAACCAAAAACAACTACAAAAACTGATCCAGAAGAGTTTCCTGGAATATCACCAGAAACTAAAGATGCGATTGATAAGACTGTAAAAGACGTTGTTGCTAAATCTACTATTGATAAAAGTACCAGAGACGAACTGAATAAAATGTTCAATGAACCAAAGAAAAATACAATCAAAAAACCTAAAGGTACTACAAACAAGTCACCTAAAGTAATGACTACAGCACCGAAAGCACCAAGTTATTCAGCTGGATCAACATAATGGCAAGACAATTACCAAAATCACAATCAACACAAAGCGTTACTTTAAGTGGGTGCAATACCTGCGGATACCCATCACACTGTGGCAGTGGTCATACTGTACAGTATAAAGATTATGAGGTTGATGGGGGTACAATAAGAGAAGTACAGGTTTGTAAACACTGTACTTGTCCTAAGTGTAGTCCAAAGACTACTGAAAAAACTCTAAACGTAAAACCAAATAAAAAATTATTTTAGCTTAGTTCAAAGTGTGGACCATCAATAAATGGCCTGCGTCCTTGTGAACGGCGTAAGTCGATATACGCATCCATGGCATCCTGCATTGTTCCATCCCATTCACGGATATCATTAATCTGCCATGCTGCGCCCCAACGTATAGAAACGCCTTCTTCAATTGCTGCTAACTTGAAAGCATCCGCAATGTCATCATACAGTGACATTTCCCATGAACCTCTACTACCTACATATGCCATAACATCAACCGCTAAACCATCTAAGTGTTTTGACTTCATAGTTTGTGAGGCACCTTTTGCCACAAGTTCACGTTGCTCTTCAATAGTTCTTAAACCTTGGATTACCCCAAAGTCTACATTACTAAAAGAAATAGCAGTTTTTACTACTCTTACCATCCTTTCATCCACGCCTTCTAATCTTGCTAAACTGCGTTTACTTAGTTTGAATGCCATTTTTAATCCTCCAGGCTTACTATACCTTTTTCTAAAAGTATTTCTCTGTTTATTAAATGTAGTGCCATAATCTGTTCTTTTGACTGACCGTGATATGGTACTGCATGGTTTTCTTTTATCATCAAGTCACTTAGTCTTTCACTATCGATGATAAAATCTCCTAGTATTCTACCAAATTTACCAGTCTTATCTTTTTGTGTTCTAACTATAACTGTTGAACCAACTGGCATTAGACTTCGTACAAATTCTTTTGCTGCTAAACCAAATCTTTTTTCAATAAGGTCACGTGTTCTGCTTTCTGGTGAATCTATACCTATGATACGAACACGTTCTTTGTGCATCCATATACCAAAGCCTAAATCGATATCAACATCAACTGTGTCCCCATCGACAACTCGTAAAACTTTACATTTATATTCGTACATATTTATCTACTCACTCTGCTGAATTTAGGCGTTCCACTAGCTCACCAACTTGATAATATAGATCATCTAAATCTATATCATACTCATCGGCCCATTCGTCAATCTGTTGAAGTTTAGCAACGATTTCAGCAATTTTTACTTCAAGTGCTTGTGTAACTTGGGCTGTGTAGTTGTTGTTGCGATTGTTTGTTTCGCCCATTTCATTGAAATCATCATACACTGCGCTGAAACGATTATCTGTATTCTCTGCTAGTAACTCAAATGATTCACCTGTGCGTCTTTCTAAATCAGCAATCATTGCTTTCAAGTCTGCTACGTCACGCTGTAGGTTGAATTGTTTTTCTTGTTCTGTCTTTGCTGTTAGTTCAGCCATTGCCGTCTCTAACTGAGTAATAGTCTGTGCTTGCTGTGCTGTCCACCATACAAATGCTGATACTTGTAATACGATTGCGATTACAACACCTATGCTAAATTTATTGTTCATTTGCTTCCACCTATATATCCGCCAATAACTCCAATAAGACCAGTTACTGACATTTTCATTAGAGTAATAACACTCTCGTCTACCGGTCTGTTCTCTTCTAGTGCTACTATGTAATCACCTATAATAATTACACCTAGTAATATTAACACACCAGTTGTAATCATTAATATTACAATATCTTTAAAGTTTTTAATCATTTATTAATCCTCTTCTTAATGATCCATGTGATGACTTTTTTCTCTTGGATCTTCTATACTGTCATCAAATTCTGTAATTTGAAACTTTAAGTTTTCGTGTTCAGGATAATGTACAAATACATCTCCTTCAGGACATATATAATGTATCTGTGCTAAAAGTGTAGCTTCTCCAGGTGTAATATGGTCCAAGTGATTTCCTGAAATCACAAAAGAAAACCCAAACTTATCTATTTTGTCACTTGCAGGACCTGAAAATTTTGTTAAACTTGGATGAGCAGGGTGTACTATATAATCTACATCTCTTACTTCTAGGGTAAAATTTTCAACCTTACAATCATCTCTATGTTTTTCTCTCGCAACTACTGCTTTGAACTCACCGTTTACTGGTGCATCAGATATTCTAAAATGTTCTGGAGCCCAAGTAAGAATATCCTTACTTGATACTTTGTCCCAGAATGTATATCCGCCGCCTAGCATTGCTAGTGTAGCAGTTACAACTCCAATACCTTTTGTTATGTTATCTATGTCAAAAGAAAACATTAATCCCCCCTTTTAATTTTTTCTTTTAATTTATTTACATCTTTATGGAACTCTCCATATATTCCATGATCCTCTATATATTTTAATCTATCCTTCCAAAGTACTTCGCTGCCGTCTTCTATAATCTTATCTATATTTTCTATATAACTTGTCATATAATGATCTGGTAGCTCTTTACCCATTTCATAAAATGAGAAACTTTCCCTAGCAGACCATAACCAAAAACTGTTCACGCCAAAGTTTAAACTGTCCGGCTCTTCAACAAAGCAATACTTACCATAATCAAGTAGTTTAATCATTTCACCTAGATGAGCATATCTATTCATATGAGTTCCAGCTGGCGGTACCAATGGAACTACATCAGTTTCATTTACTACTCTTGTGATTTTAATCTTACCACGCATCTTTCTGATACCATGAGAGTCGGTAACTTTAGGTTGACCGAATGTGATACATTCTGATACATTGTGTCCACTATAGTCTAAGTACCAAGCAACGATAATTGCTTCTGCACCACCTAATGAGTGTCCAGTCACATATGTAGTCCACGTTTTGTCTAGTCTTGTAAGTAAATCATCAGCAATCATTTCTGCTGTTCTATGAAAACCAGTATGAAGTTCAATACCTAGACGAAAACTTTTATCTTTAAAAAATTTTATATCTTGTAGGGCGTTGTGTGAATTGCTGGTTCCACGTATAGATACATATTGTTCTCTTTTATCTTTGTCGAGTAAAATAATATATTTTATTTCATCGATTGTATTAACATACACTTCAAAGTTTTTATATTTTTCTCTTATAACGTCATTATCTTTTTTGTAAGCATAACTTGCTAATACAGCAAACCATCTTAAATTTTCCCAATCAACTTCATGTGATTTCGTAAAGTTCTGATTGAAACTATATTCTAAAGCATATTTTTTAACTAGCCATCTTCTGATAACTTTAGCTATTTTTGATAAAATCCAGCCCTGGATGATCCATTTAATAACGTATCTAATTAAAAAACTCATGGTCGTCTCCTCACCATGAGTATTTATTAAATACGAATAAAAAAGCGAGCCTAAAGCCCGCTTTGATTTAATATTTCATATCTTCATCTATTTCTAAATGTTCTTTGACTTCTGCTGCTGCAACATTAAATAATGTCCTTACCCCAAACCCAACTGCACCTTTTGGAACAGTAGGTTTACCACTGTTATCCCAGCATACACCAGCAATATCCAAGTGCGCCCAAGCACGGTCACTATCAACAAAACGATATAAAAATTCTGCTGCTGTAGTCGAACCTCCGTTACGACCGCCACCTATATTTTTAACATCAGCGATATCACTGTCTAACATCTTATTCCAGTTTTTTCCCATCGGCATACGCCAGAAACCTTCACCCGAATTACTACCAGCGTCTAATATTTCTTGTCCCCATTCTGCTGAGTTTGTAAATAGACCTGCTGCTTCTTCACCTAGTGAAATAACTATAGCACCTGTTAGTGTTGCTAAATCAATGATACGATCCGGGTTGTACTCTTGTTGTACAAAGTGTAGAATATCTGCTAGAACTAATCTACCTTCAGCATCAGTATTTAAGTTTTCTACGGTCTTACCGCTTAGTGAAGTTACCACATCACCCGGTTTGATAGAGTTACCGTCTGGCATGTTTTCTACTAGACCCACAATACCAACAACATGACGATCCAATCTCTGTGAAGCAATAGCATGCATTGCACCTACAACTGCACCAGATCCGCCCATGTCGTATTTCATATCACCCATTCCAGCACTAGGTTTAATAGAAATGCCACCTGTATCAAATGTTACGCCTTTACCAACTAATGCCAATGGTCTAGTTACAGGTTGGTCTTTCCAATCTAAATTTTTATGGAATGGAATAGGTCCCTCCCATTCCATTACGACTACATAAGAGTCTTTAACTGAACCTTGTCCTACACTTAATAATAAATCAAACCCCATTGTTTCTAGTTGAGATTGATGGAAGATACGAACATTTACACCCAATGGTGTTAATAATTCATCAATGCGTTGTGCGTATGTAGCAGGATATAAAACGTTACCAGGTTCAGTAATTAAATCACGGGCAACAAAAACACTGTTATGAATAGAACTATCTTTATCACAATCAATATGAATATTAAGTTCTTCATCTTTACTATCTGATTTGTATTTTGAGAATTTATAAGTTGCTAACATAGCTCCTTCGTAAATACTGTCATTAAAATCATTATTGATTTCAAAATAAATGTTTCTTACAGAACCTGAGTATTTCTTAACCCAACTGCCGCCGAAGTCACGCCAATCTTGTTCTGTCTCAGCGTTTGTTTTTACAACTACAATTGCATCTACATTCAACTTTGATGGAAATGAAACTACTACTTCAGCAGTATCTTTATCCTTAAATTCTTTATAATCGCAAACACTTGATAATTGTCCTGATGTTTTTTTATCTAGTGATTTAAACTCTTTTGTGTCATACAAAACTACTACGGCAGAATTTAATTCAAATGTCATTATCTTTCCTCTTTTCTACTAATTCTTTATGCTGTTTTCTATATTCTTCTTTATGTTCGGGATGATTCATATAATATGAAGCATTCATACCTCCTCTGTGTGCCAATCGCACACTTCCGGGAAATCCTTCTATATCACCTTTATGCCTTGGTATAAAATGAATATGTGGCCACATAACAGTCTGTCCTGCATATTCTCCCATATTCATTCCGAAATGATACCCATCTATTTCCCCTTGTTCACGCAATTTGTTACCATAAGTGATTGTTGCTTCAAGTGCTAGTGTTATAAATTCTACATTGTTTCTTTTTGGTACAAATAATAAATGTCCTTCACATACTGGCCATTTGTCTTTATAAACCTTGTAATAAAAGTCATCATTTATAACATCTTGTTGGCTTTTTTCAAACGGAGTATCTTCAAACTTTTCAATCATCCCATGTGTCCATTAATGGTAATAGTTTTTTAACTATCTTTGCTGCTTTGCTTGAACTTTCATCTACAAAATCATCAAAATCAACATGAGAATCATCACCTGCTAAATCACTTAGCACTCTTACTACAACAAACGGTTTATGCCATTGACAGCAAACTTGCGCAATTGCTGCACCTTCCATTTCAATCGCATCGGCATCAAATTGTTTATGGAACATTTTACGTGTTTCACTGCATGCTAGATAAGTATCACCAGTTAATATCTTTCCGAATTTAACAACTTTTCCAATAGATGCATCTAATAATGCTTTCATATCTTCAGACATAACATATGATACTTCAGTCTTACTACCTTCTAATGCTGGGAAAGAACCAGGAAGAGAAGATATAAGTTCACCTGTTACAATCGCACCGTAGTCATGTTGTATCAGTTCTTCACCGATAATTATGTCTCCGATTTTATATTCTGGATTTAATCCTCCCGCAACTCCACTAAAAACTATACTACTACAACCGTAGTGTGCTAAAAGTAACGTAGTTGTAACTGCGGCATTTACTTTGCCAATTCCACATTCTGCTGCTATAACATTGACACCATTAATGGAACCAAACTGAAATGTTTTATCCATAATAGTTTGTTCTTTTGGTGTTTCATCCCATTGTATTTTTGAATACTCTTCTGGTATAGCAGAAATAATTCCTACTGTCATTTATTTCTAATCCTCAATTTTATCAAATGATACTGTATAGCCTATTGCTATATGACCTTGAATATTTTTTGTTCGTATTCCTTCATCATACACGATTACATCTGAAATGTCAAGTTCAAAGTTACTTATCATTTTATCTAAATTGCTTGGTTCTTCGCCCGGCATATGCCAAGTATTATATTCATCTAAATGAGATTTAAAACCGTATTTTTCTATTATTTTGTTAGTTCTATCACAGTCTGGATGTTTATGAAAGTCACCTGCGATAATAGTAGGAGTGTCTTTGAACTGCGATAGAACATACTCAATATCACCCATTCTTTCTAGTTCTAATATTGGATATTCACCGTATTGTTGTTGATAACATGGTAACATTGAAACGAAATTAATACCATTAACAACTGTTTTTAAAGCAGTACATCCCTGAAATGAATCATCTGCAACTATAACATGATGCACAGAAGGCATTGTTATACTTTCAGTATTACTAAATGTTGGTGCAGAATTACTTTTTCCTATACCAACACATAGTTCCCCTACACCCGGAGTTGACTCTACCATAAATGAGCGGCCGCCTAATTCTCTTTCTAAATCTGATTTTTTGTCTTTTGGAAATCTCTGTAGTAAAACTATATCAGCACTTTTAATAACTTTTTCTAAGTAGTTCCAACCCCATCGCAAGTTGTCACAGTTATACTGCAGTATCCTTATAGAATAAACCATTACTCTGCTGGTTCAATTGAACAAGCCAAGGTAAATGAATTGGCACGGCTTGCTCTTGTTACTTCTTCTACTTTTTGTTCTGCGATTTCCATATAATACATACCGACAATACCTTGCCCCTCATTATGTATCTTTTGTGCCATATCAATTGCAGTTTGTTGTGTGTGATGGAATAGCTGTATTAAAACTTCAATAACAAAATCGAATGGAGTTGTTTCATCATTATGCATCACTACATAATAACGTTTTGGTTTTTCTAAATTCAAGTCTATCTCCTCAGTTGACTTTACTTTTGTGTCTTCATTCGCTATCATTGTTATCTCATTTTTTTGGTTGGTAAAATATTTATCAAAAAAGAGAGGTGAATTCACCTCTCTTAAAGTATAGCATAAAACTTATTTTATTTCAATACGTTTTGCTTTCTTTTCTTCTGGAACTTTTCTTTCTAGTAGAACATATAAAAGACCATCTTCCATGATTGCCTTTTCTACTTCTACATGGTCAGCAAGTTTCCATTGACGGGAAAAAGAACGGTTCGCAATACCTTTATGTAGATATGTACGATCCTCTTCTTCAATGTCTGGCTTATTGCCTTCAATTG
>Ga0255754_10000153_pt1 | contig 52365 bp, 41 predicted proteins | sample 101ome_22_FD_179954 | JGI IMG/M metagenome (GOLD analysis project Ga0255754, IMG submission 179954) | Coastal salt marsh microbial communities from the Groves Creek Marsh, Skidaway Island, Georgia - 101412BT metaG (version 2) | ecosystem: Environmental > Aquatic > Marine > Intertidal zone >... | reverse complement strand
GATGCCCTTTTGAAAATAAAAAAGGAAATATTAAAAGTTGTAGGTCGCTTTTAAAATCAAACGTCGTCCAATAATTGGCATTCCTGGGAACGCACGATATTTCAAGTCTGCCAGGTTGGTTCCTGATAGGTCTAATGAGATCCCATTGTTAAACGTATATCCAATATTTGCATCTAGAAGGTCTTTTTCTTGTACTGTTCCTCCAAAAAACCCTTGATCCGACTCGAATGAATCGTCATGCTGGTATGCAGCACTAAATCTAATACCGTTGTTGCCATTATAATTCATTCCTAGTCTATACTTAAATTTTGGAGCATTCAAATAAGATGAAAATGGAAGATCATCATCATTCGCCTCACCAGGGATCCAAACGTTTTGACTCAGGAGCGAAGCATTACCCCACCAGGTAATTTCATCAGTTGCAAAATACTCCAACGCGATGTCAGTTCCAACATGACTTCTCGTGGCATTTCCGTAACGGCGATAGCCCGCGGAGATATGACTCATATTGTCATTTGGAACTCTATCGGATTCTACGATACCAAAAGCGGCCGGATTAATAGCTCCAAGAAAACCTTGAGCCCCTTGAGCAAACCCACCTGCAACTAAACCATAAGCTTGAGCTAAATAGTCCGAAACAGTTGATTGGATAATTGGCGCAGCAGTTGCAGCAGTTGCATCAGCAACAGAAGGAACTGCGGCTGATCCAGGGAATAATGCATCCGCTGGCAGGCCAGTAGCCCAAAAAACTTCTGGGATACCTAGTAAAGCATATTGAGCTTCAACACCTTGCTGAACCAATGGCATTACTTGAGCAGTAACAGCGCCGTTCAAAATAGCATTAATTGTAGGGTCACTTGTAAAATCTCCCGCTACAAGACTTCCCAATTCAGTAGGATAAGAAGATGTCCCTCCTAACCTGTATGTGGGGCCAATTGCGGTAAATTGAGTAAAACCAGAGCGCTCATAAGTATAAACATCTACTCCAAGAGCAATCTTATCAGTAATCATCCCTTTATATCCAATTTCCCAAGATTTCATTCTGCCGATTTCTGCTGCCCCAGTCCCTACTAATTCATCCATTGGCTGCCCATTAAAAACGTTATAAGGAGTTAAGGTGCCAAAGCTGCCAGATGGAGTATAGTTGTTAAAAAAGTTTTGAATTGCAGGCAGGAATGCTGCAAAATCACTTGCTTGAATTCCAGCATAGAACGCATCAAAAAAACCAATACTAGGTGATTGAAGAACATTATATGTAAGAGCATTAGGAACGCTTGTGGAGCCATAAGGCAGGGAAGTGCCAAGACCTAAAAGTTCAATTGAGGGATTTGAAGAAAAGCCTTGGGCATCAATTTGTCCAGATAACCATACGTCAGCAACTCCTGGGGCTAGTGTTTGAACAGGAAAATCAATGTAGGTTTCTAGTGCAGTTGGTCCAAATGTAGACTCGTTATAAGAAAGTCTCCAACTGGAGGAGGCAGAAGGCTTCCAGACCAATGCAATCCTTGGAGCTATAGCACCTTCATCTATGAAATTGATTTTGTCATAGCGTAAAGCATAAGTAAGATCTAGCTTGTCACTAAACCTAGAAGTTCCTTGGCCATAAAAACCAGTAATAACATATGGGTCGTTATCATCGTTTCTTCCAAATAGAGTGTATTCTGAATCTGTACCATTATTTCTATAATCCATCCCAACTGTATAAGTAGAGTTTAGGAAGTTTTCTAGATCAAAATTATACTGTAATTGTGCTTCAAGAGAGGACCTCTTTGTTACTTGTCTGTAGCCAGAGCTATATAAAAAAGTAGGGTTTTCTTCATCTCCACCATCATTGTAGTTATAATAAACTTGCCCAAAAAAACCGCCAGACTGAACTCTAGCTTGGCCCCAATAGTCGTTTCCTTGAACTAAGCCATACCCTTGGGAATTGAAGAATAAACCATTTCCATTTGATAAGCCTCCGGAGAGTACAGCTGATGTAATTTCATTTGGCCGGAATTCTAAATGTGCATTAACTGAGTAGTTACTGTATTCATTAGCCAAAGGGTTTCCGTCACCATCTGGATCCAAATCACCCATGCCTAAAAGTTTTTTTCCTGGCCTAGACGCATCAACCATTTGGTTATTTATTGCGGGCTGTCTAATGTTTCTAAAAAACCCTTCAATTGTTTGAGCATCCCTTATGGGGTCTAACTCCCATTCATCACCTTTACTAAACCTGGCATTTATTTTATACCCAAAAGTTTTGTTTTGGTTCGCATAAGCGTGGCGAATCGCCCCTCCCATGGATGCTTGGGTGCCGGCAAATAACTCAATGGTTGTTCCGGGATGATCAATTGCTTTTTTAGACAAAAAATGCACTACCCCAGAAGTAACACCGGGACCATAAAGTGCAGATGCAGCACCTCTAACCACCTCAACTCTCTCTATATCAATGTTTGATAATCCAGTTTGTGAAGAGATAAATAATCCTGCGGCAGGCGTTATAAGATATCTGTAGTCAAGGATTGGAAAGGTTGAGGTTCCAAAAACCCCACTGCCGGCTCTCATTTCGAAATTAAGAGAGTTGGCAGATTGCTGCTGAACTTGAACACCCGGAATGTTTATTAAACTTCTTACAGGATCTACAAAGTTGGCAGAATTACTTATGTCTTCAGAAGAGATGATTGACACAGATGCTGGAGCATCTTGAACTTTTTCAGCCCTTCTTGAAGCCGAAATAACCACTTCATCTAAAGCACTACCTAATTGCATCTGAACAGAAATAGTAGATGACGAACCTACATCAATCGTTTGAGATTTGTATCCCACATAACTGACTACTAGTTTATCACCATTAGATGCTGCTATGGTAAAATTACCATCAAAGTCTGAAGTGACCCCTCTTGAAGACCCATCTACCACGATACTTGCTCCTGGTAACGGGTCTCCGTTTTCGTCTGAGACAGAACCGCTAATTTGCTGAGCTGATAATGAAAAGCTAAAAGCAAATAGCGCTAATAAATAATAAAGATTTTTCATAAATTTTGTTTTTTTTTGCGATTTAAAAGATTGTAATTATAGTTTTTTGACTAAAGAATAATTTTTTAATTCACATCATGCAATGTGAAGATAATACTTTTTTGGGGACTAATGCATTTTTTAAATTTTTCTGGCTAAGCGGTTAACTTGTCTATAGAGCATTTAGGCTTAAACTTTAGAAGATAAATGGCCCAACACGTATCGAAAGAACAGATTTTTTTTGAATCTCCTGACCGAATTAATAGCTTAGCTTATCGAATGAAAAAAGTCGTCTATTTTTTGGTCAAAAACAGTTTGCGACTGTACAATGGCGTTTATTTTAGGCGGGTTCGGGTCTATGGCCTAGACCAGCTGCCCAAAAATGCAGGGATTTTGTTTTCCCCCAACCACCAATGCGCCTTTTTAGACCCCTTGATGGTCGGGTGTTATTATCCCAAACCTGTCACCTCACTTACCCGTAGCGATGTGTTTGGCGGGCCTACCCAATGGTTTTTGGATGCCTTGCAAATGTTGCCGGTTTACCGCATCCGAAACGGGTTTAGTAGCTTAAAAAAAAACGAGGTCACCTTTGAAAAATGCTATTCTATCTTGGCCAAAAAAGGCAGCGTCATGATGTTTTCTGAGGGGGCCCATCATGGAGAGTACTATCTCCAGCCCTTGTCTAAGGGCAGCAGTCGTTTGATGATTCAAGCGCAAGACAAACACCCGGACACCCCGATGTATATTGTTCCGGTGGGGATTAATTTTGGCAACCATAAGCGCCCCTTGTGCGATGTACATTTGGTTTTTGGCACCCCTATTTCAGTAAAGGAATACCGCCAACAACAAGACCCAGTAGCGGCCATCCAGGCCCTTAAAGAACGCTTAACCCTAGGGATGAAAGAAACCCTTTGGTTGCCGGAGAACGACCAGGCCTATCCGGCCAAAAAACAACAGATCCACCCGAGAAACACTTCAATGGAATTTTCTGCCCTTAAACAAAAGCTTCAAACGGATCAAGGGCTTAGGCCGCCAAAGTCTTTTCCGCGGGTTGGAGGTGTTGTAACCGCCTTGGCCAAATGGCTAAATCTACCCCCCTTTTGGGTTATCAACAAGGTGCTCATGCGCTTTGAGGACAAGGTCTTTCACGCCTCGATGAAGTATATTCTGGGGCTCTTCGTGTTTCCTCTTTGGTGGGGGTTTTTAGCGGCAATCATAGCGCCATTCACCTCGCTTAAGGCCACACTATTGTTGATGCTAACTTTAATCACGCTGTTGGTTGGTAGACAAAAATTATTGTTATTAAAAAATCAATAGATAAAAACTATAAATACACCTCTATTGAACTTTATTTTTGATTAAAAATGCTTTAATAATATATAAAACGTGGTTGGCTGATCACACAATAAGCTTAGGCTATTTTAAAAAAATATTTTTTGTCAGCAAATCGCTTTGTACCTTGCTGCTATGAAGAACATGATCATTATTGGTGCTGGGCCCATCGGCTTAGCTTGTGGCATTGCTGCCCAACAACAGGGGTTGTCATACAGTATTTATGATAAAGGCACCTTGGTAAACTCCATCTATCGCTATCCGCTCAATATGACCTTCTTCTCGACCTCCGATCGTCTGGAAATTGGTGAAGTACCTTTTATCTCTCAAAATGCCAAACCTACCCGTGCTGAGGCCCTTGAGTATTACCGTCGGGTGTGTTCGCACTGGAAGTTAAACCCCCATTTGTACGAAGAAATCAAAACCTTCGAAAAAACCCAAGATGGCTTTGTTTTAGGCTCCGACAAAGGCCAATACTCCACTCAAAACATTATCATCGCTACCGGTTTTTACGATCACCCCTATTTGCTAAATGTCCCGGGTGAAAACCTCCCCAAGGTCCGACATTATTACAGCGAGCCGCATCCCTACTACAACATGGATATTGTCGTAGTAGGTGCCGCCAATTCGGCAGTAGATGCCGCCCTAGAAACCTACCGCAAAGGCGCCAAAAGCGTGACCATGATTATCCGAGAAAAGCAAATTGGAGAAAATGTAAAATACTGGGCCCGCCCCGATATCGTTAACCGTATCGAAGAGGGGAGTATCAACGCTTTTTTCGAAGCAAATATCGTCGAAATTACTCCAAATACTGTCAGGTTTAATACGCCTACCAAAAGCCACGAAATCCCCAACGATTTTGTCCTGGCCATGACCGGGTATCAACCCAATTTTTCACTATTAGAAAAATTGGGGGTCCAGTTTCGCGACGATGTCGATCACACACCTGTATATGACACCCAGACCATGGCTTCTAACGTACCGGGTGTTTACCTTGCCGGTGTGGTCTGTGGAGGACTGAAGACCAATAAATGGTTTATAGAAAACTCACGTGTGCACGCGCAAACCATCATCCAAGCCATTAAAGATAAATCCTAGGGTGAAGATTCTTATCGTACCGGATTCGTTTAAAGAAAGCCTTAGCGCAACCCAGGCGGCTCATGCCATGGCCCGTGCTGTCCAAAAGGTGTTGCCCCAAGTATCTTTTACCCTTCTACCTTTTTCCGACGGAGGCGAAGGAGCCTTTGAATTACTTACTCAGGCCCAACAAGGTAAAACGATAGTTTGTAACACCCAAGACCCTTTAGGGCTGGCCATACGAGCACCCTATTTTTTGTTTAATGATGAAAAAACCGCATGGATTGAGTTGTCTCAGGCCTCAGGCCTCAGCTTGTTATCAGAACCAGAAAAAAACCCACTAAAAACCAATACCTATGGTACGGGAATCCAAATCCTAAACGCATTAGACCGCGGAGCCAAAAAAATCATACTTGGGCTAGGCGGTAGCGCTACACACGATATGGGTATGGGAATATTTACTGCCCTAGGGGGTAAACTATTGGACCAAAACCAACAAACAATTGTCCCGAATGGGGAAAATTTGGGAGCCATCTATAGCCTTTATGACGAATGGGATTCCCGTGTTCGCAGCACCCCCTTTGTCATGGCTTGTGATGTGACCAATCCGCTATTGGGCCCTTTGGGTGCAGCCGCGGTTTATGCCCCCCAAAAAGGGGCCAATGCCTCTATGGTTGATCAACTTGAGAACAACAGCGCTCAGCTTGCCTCTCGGATTTTGGCAACCACAGGAAAAGACATAACGACCTTCCCTGGCGGGGGAGCAGCTGGAGGGACTGCCGCAGGATTATCCCCTTTTTTGGATGCACAATGTCAATCCGGTTTTGACCTGCTTGCGGGTTTTTGTGGCTTGGAAGAAAAAATAAAAAAAGCCGACCTAATCCTGACCGGAGAAGGCCATTTGGATCAACAAAGTTCTTACGGCAAAGTAGTCAGCAAATTAATACACTACGCCCAAAAGGAGGCAACACCGGTTTGGGCCTACGCCGGACGCATCTCGGCCACAGCAAAACAGCTCAAAAAAATGGGCCTCCAAAAAGCATTTACCATCACCCCCGATCAAATGGATTTTCAAACAGCAAAACCGCTGGCGGCAGATTTCCTTCAAAAACAAGTCGAACACTCGTTAAAAAATACCATTTAAAATGGGGATAGAAATTCTTTATATAACTGCCGCCCTGCTTTGGATTATCATAGGAACCAGTTACCTCAAATGGCATCCATTTATCGTATTGCTTACAAGCGCCCTTGGATTGGCGGTGTTGTTGGGATTGCCCTTGGATCAAATCACACCGGTCTTGGGAGGAGGTTTTGGCAATACCCTTCAAAAAATCGGCCTGCTCATCCTTTACGGCGCATGGATTGGCGCTGCCTTAGAAGCGAGTGGTGCAACGACGGCCTTGGCTCGCGGACTATTAAAAGTTCTTGTTCGACTACCGCTCCCATTTGTGGTGGGGGCCATTGGGTATTTGGTGGCTATTCCGGTTTTTTGCGATGCCGCTTTTGTGATTTTAGCCCCCCTAACCAAAAAGTTAGCCGCAGGACAAAAAGTGCTTAGAAATTCATTGACCATTGCCTTGTCCACAGGACTGTTTGCTACCCATGTACTGGTACCTCCCACACCTGGGCCGTTGGCTGCCGCGGCCAATTTGCAATTGCAAAACCTTTTTCTACTCTTTGTAATGGGTGGGCTATTTGCCCTACTGCTTATGCTTGTTGGAGCCGCCTATGCCTACTATTTGGCGGTTTCTAAAGGAATAAACCCTTCAGCAGCGGTACTGAAAGAAACCCTTTTGTCCACAGAATTTAAAAAGGGTCCTTCGTTGGTTTGGGCGCTTACCCCTCTGCTCCTCCCGATTTTATTAATGGCTCTTGCAGCCCTTGCCCCTTTTGTTTTTTCACCCAGTCTTACGAAGTATATTCAATTTTTGGGCACCCCCGAATACGCCTTATTACTGGGTGTTTTTTTTGCCTTTCTACTCTGCATTAAACAGCGGGTTGCCCGAAAGGAAGTCATCGAAAAAGGCATTGTTCAGGCATCACCCATCTTGTTAATCACCGCTATGGGGGGCGCCTTAGGCAGTGTGCTTCAGCAAGTCGATCTAACATCGATACTCCAGACGCTGTCTTTTAGTCCCAGCATGGGTATAGCACTTCCTTTTTTACTTGCTGCGCTGCTTAAAACAGCCCAGGGGTCATCTACCGTGGCGATCATCACCACCTCTTCGATGGTATTTCCACTTTTATCCGGATTGGGAATGGATAGTGAGATGGGAAAAATGTGGACGCTCTTGGCGGTTGGCACGGGCGCGATGACCGTTTCGCATGCCAACGATTCGTATTTTTGGATAGTCAGCCAAATGGGAGAACTAAATCTAAAGGAAGCCTATCGCACACATACATTCACAACCCTTTTGCAGGGAGTGGTGGGTTTTGTCCTTCTATTTGTTGCGTTTACGTGCTGGAGTATGCTCTAGACTAGTATTCGGTATAGAAAATTTCTAAACAAAGTTTTTTATCGATTTGCGCCGCTTCGGGATGTGAGCCTATTAGAACTACACCAAAAGGATTAAGGATTCCCGTAGTAGGGTATTTTATGTCGCCTCTAAGGGCATCTAGTGTAGCGGTCTTTGGGGCGATAAAATCGGTGTTTGCTCCCAAAACAACGCCCAAGGTGACGTTGGTAGAATCACGCCGTACAATATTGTTTACATGGTCAGTGATTCGAAATTTATAGGATTTTGGACGCCCGTTGTCGTCGTACTCTAACAAGCCCCCATAGATAAACTTATCGCCATTTTTTACATCGCTGTTTAAGGATTGATCTTTGACGTAGTCGTTGATGGCCATTCCTGTTTTGTAATTGTATAAGTAAAGCCGGTCGGGCAGTGAACCCCCCGTAACAGGGTCGTATGCGGGGTCTATGTTAAAGACCAAATTCGCCTCATTAATGAGCCATTTTTGATCCCGAACCCTAAAGAGTTCTTCTTCCAACGGGTCATTTTCAGGGTCAAACAACTGAATACGGGCGTGTTTTTGAGCTCCTTGAATATAGATTTTGTCTGCGGGAATTCCGGCATTACTTTGTTCGATTTGCTGGGCGATGGCCGCATCGGCAAAGGTGTTTTTTAAGGTGTTTATCTGAACACCTCCCAAGGGCATGGTGTAGGTTTTTTCGAGCCGATCTATGGTGTCGTCATTCGTGTCATCGGCCGTATCGTTGAGGTTGTAGCTGTCGTAGTTATAGGTGATTTTTATTTCTGCTTGTCCAATATCGAGCAGCATATACAGGTCGTCCGAAAAGTTTTCGGTTTGAATAATCAGCCCCCGCAAATGTTCGTTAAATTGATCTTGACTGTCCAATTCGGGTTGTCCCTCCATACGGACAAATGATTCTTGAAAGAAACGGGTGTCCAAAGGTAAACGAATCCGTGGGCTAAGCCGGGTTTCGACCTGGGTGGTTTCATCTACATCTGTTGTTTCGGGGTCGTCTTCTTGGTAGTTAAAACGCAGTTCGTCAAAATTGAGGGAATAATTGCTCTGGTGGAGCAAGGTCCCTGTAAAGCCTTCTTCTACATAGTCGCGATTGGAAAAGTAGGCTAAAGGCGTTTCAAAATTATTATAAGGGTCCAAACGACTTAAATAATAAGTGAGCTCATAGACCTTAATGTCAAACGAGGCCGCTCGGTTGCCGTACAAGGAATCAATTTGATAGACTTTATTTTCTTGATCAAATTCACTGTCTTCATCATCCGGATCCAAAATACCATCGCCATCACTGTCTGGGTCCAAAGGATTGTAGCCACTTTGGGTTTCGATAAGGTCTGAAAGTCCGTCGCCATCGGTATCACTTTGCGGATCTTCGGGGTCGCTGTCAAAGGCGTCAATAACCCCATCAGAATCACTGTCTTTAAGGTTGTTGAAAAAAGGGATTTCCAAATACGCTGCGATTACTTGTTCGTTTTCTTGGATGACTTGGATATTGTCTTCGTCCAAGGCGTCTTCACGGGCTTGGCTAAAATTACCAAAAACCGCGTTTGAGGTAAGTTGCAGCTGTGATACGATCGCAGCCTGAGCTTTTCCAAAAACAGGATGATGAATTTCGCCCAGTTGCGCCAGCGGAAGGCCATCGGCCTGTACTTTTTCGGTGGCGTCTTGATAGGCATATACCGGAACACGTACACTTTGTGTATTGAAGGCTTGCTCCTCCAATAAGTTGGCACCAACCCCATGAAAGTCTTTGTTACACGAGGCGATTGCGAGGGCAACAACTATAAGGGCACCGCTGGGTCTTAAGGCTTTTGAAAGAGGCATGGAGGATCAGCAAATTTTTTCTGTGTAGAAATTGACGTAGGCGTCTTCTTGGTGGGTGTCTGCGTATTCCAAAAGGGGCTTTTTGGTCGATTTAAGGGTTGCCAATGTTTTTTGATCGACCGCTTCGCTAGCAATCACAAAGCCGTCGGCATGGGTCGCGTTGACCTGCATCAAGTTTTCATAACTGGCTTTGGCCAAGTGATCGATACTTTTATCTTCGATTTTGTCATGGGCAATTTTGGCCTTTAGTTCTTCAGACATGGGGCCCTCAAAATCTTTGGGGTATACCGAAGTCACGAGCTTACTGTCCTGAAACAAGGGCTCGTCTTTGTAAAGCGTCTTTAGATACAGGGGAAACAATGAAGTAAACCAACCGTGCAAGTGGATAATATCAGGAGACCAATTTAGTTTTTTTACGGTTTCAATCACTCCTTTGGTAAAAAAGACCATCCGGTCGTCATTGTCATCAAACAGATTCCCTTTGTCGTCACGCAACACAGCACGGCGTTTAAAAAAATCTTCGTTATCGATAAAATATACCTGCATTCGTTCTTTGGGAATCGAAGCCACTTTGATGATTAGGGGTGTGTCCAACTCATTGATTACTAGGTTCATGCCTGATAGACGAATCACTTCATGCAGCTGATGTCGTCGCTCGTTTATCAAACCATAGCGGGGCATAAAAATTCGGGTTTGCCCCCCTTTTTCGTTTACGCATTTGGGAATTTGAAAAGAGTTGAAAGCCTGTTCAGTATTGGGCAAATAAGGAACAACCTCAGAAGATATGATTAGGACTTTTTTGTCTTTCATAATTGTGTTTTACGAGAAGTAAAAGTTTTGCAAAATTATAAATTATTATTCAGAGTTCTAGAAACTTTGTCTATTTTGCGCTGTTAATGTTTTCCTAAATGGAGGTGTTTAAAATTTACAAAAAGCTTGAAAAGCACCTAAACGACCGGGAAAATGTAGGTTTTGTTCCTACCATGGGTGCCTTACACCGCGGTCACCTTTCTTTAATAAAACGCTCCCTAGCCGATAATCCGCAAACTGTCGTCAGCATCTTTGTCAATCCCACCCAATTTGACGATGCCGCCGATTTGCAACGCTACCCCCGCACTTTAGCCAAAGACCTCGAATTGCTACAAACACTTGGAGCCAAGCTATGGGTCTATACCCCCGAAGCAGCAGACCTATATGGAGAAAGCCTAGCCGTAGGAGAATATGACTTTGGAGCACTGACCAAAACCATGGAGGGGCGGTCTAGGCACCAACATTTTGAAGGAGTGGCCACCGTGGTAGAAAAACTCTTGCGTAAAGTAGGCCCTACAAAGGCGTATTTTGGGGAAAAAGATTTTCAGCAAGTACGAGTCATAGAAACCCTTGTGGCCCAAAAAAACCTTCAAACGCAGATTATTCGCTGTCCCATAGTTCGTGAAGCCAATGGCCTGGCCATGAGCTCTCGCAACGCCCTGCTCACTACCGAAGAACGGGCACAAGCGGGACTTCTATACCAAACACTACAAGCCGCCAAAACAAAATTTAAAACACAATCCATCGACCAAATTCATCAATGGGTGCAGGATGTGTTTAATAAGAATCCCCAATTTACCCTTGATTATTTTTCGATTTGTGATGAAACACACCTTCAGGAAATCAAAAACCCAATTGGGGGCATCCCTAGAGGCTTTATTGCCGCAAAGCTGGGGAATATAAGATTGATCGACAATCTGTCTTTCTAAAATACAGTATCTTTGCCGCATGAAAATTGAAGTGGTTAAGTCCAAAATTCACCGTGTTACCGTGACCCAAGCTGACCTCAACTATATGGGGAGTATCACCATAGATCGGGATTTGATCGATGCGGCCAATTTGGTCGTAGGGGAAAAAGTACAGGTGGTCAATGTCAACAATGGTGAACGCCTGGAAACCTATGTAATCGAAGGGCAAAAAGGGTCAGGAGAAATTACCCTAAACGGCCCAGCAGCCCGAAAAGTTCAACCGGGGGACATCGTCATTATCATCAGCTATGCGCTCATGGATTTTGAAGCCGCAAAAACCTTTACCCCAACCCTGATTTTTCCCAACGAAAAGACCAATACAATTCATTAACTGTTGACCACCCTTCAAACCCTTATTAAAAAAATACTCCCCCTGGCCATTGGTGTTTTTTTTATTTGGCTTTCACTAAAGGGGACCACGCAAGAAGAACGGAATGCTATTTGGGATTCTATCGCACAGGCCAATTATGTGTATGTTGGACTTTCGGTTTTGTTTGCCATCATGAGTCATCTTTCAAGAGCCTACCGTTGGAAATACTTACTTCAGCCCTTGGGTTATCGGCCCCGTTTTATCAATAGTGTATTTACGGTAATGATTGCCTACCTGGCCAATTTGGGCGTACCCCGTTCTGGAGAAATACTTCGGGCAACCGCATTGGCGAACTATGAAAAACTCCCTTTTGAAAAAGTCTTTGGAACCGTGATCGCCGAGCGCATTGTAGACCTGGTATTTTTATTGTTTTTTATCCTACTTGCTCTAGGCGTTCAATTTGAACTGATTTGGGATTTGCTACGCCCCAAAACCATCAACTACCAAACCCTTGTTCTCCTACTTCTCGGAGGGCTTATAGTAATGACAGGAGGATGGCTTATTTTTCGTCAAAGCCAAAACCAATGGGTTCTTCGAGCCAAATCATTGATAGCGGGCTTTTTACAAGGAGTCAAAAGCATCTTGTCTATGCCCCACAAAGGATGGTTTTTGCTCCACAGCCTATTTATTTGGGCCATGTATCTGGCCATGTTTTATACCATAAAATGGGCCTTGCCCGAAACTGATGTGCTCACCTTGACCATGATAATCCCTGCCTTTGTAGCAGGGGGAATCGTAATTTCGGCTACCAACGGTGGAATAGGCATTTACCCGTTCACGGTGGCCTTGGTATTGGAAAGTTTTGGCATCAGCAACGCTACTGGATTGGCGTTTGGATGGATCATGTGGTCATCACAAACCCTGATGATTGTTGTTTTTGGGGCACTTTCTTTTTTTGCCTTACCTTTAGTCAACCGGGTTTCTTAGAAGGAAAGGAATGGGAAAAACCAAAACCAGCTTTTTTTGTCAAAACTGTGGGACTGCACACACCCAATGGCAAGGGCAATGTAACGGCTGTAAAGAATGGAACACCATCGTTGAGGAGGTGATTCAGAAGCCCACGCAAAACACCCCTTTTTCGGCCAAAAAAAGAAGCCAGACTCCCCAGTTAATCGACACCCTTAGTACCGATCACGAACAGCGTATCGACACCCAAGACCCTGAACTCAACCGGGTGTTGGGCGGTGGAATAGTCTCTGGCGCAGTAATTTTGTTAGGGGGTGAACCGGGCATCGGCAAGTCGACCTTGCTGTTGCAACTGTCCTTGGCTCTACCGGCAAAGGTACTCTATATCTCTGGCGAAGAAAGCGAAAAACAAATCAAGCTTCGTGCAGCGCGGATGCAAAAAAAGCCTTCGCAATGTTATATACTCACCGAAACCCGAACCCAATCCATTTTGCTACAACTCGAACAACAGCAACCCGAATTGGTGATCATCGACTCCATCCAAACCCTGCATAGCGACTTTGTAGAAAGCGGTGCAGGGAGTATTTCTCAAATCAAAACCTGTGCTGCCGAGTTGATTGCCTTTGCCAAACAAACCAATACCTCCATCGTGTTGGTCGGCCACATCACCAAAGAAGGAGCTTTGGCAGGGCCTAAAATTTTGGAACATATGGTGGATACGGTCTTGCAATTTGAAGGAGATCAAAACCATATGTACCGGATTTTGCGCGCGCAAAAAAACCGTTTTGGTGCGACAGCCGAAATCGGGATTTACCAAATGCAACCCGATGGACTTAAAACGGTAGCCAACCCCAGTGAAATCCTCTTATCTTCTCACGACACCAACCTTAGCGGTCATGCCGTAGCAGCTACCATTGAAGGCATACGCCCCCTGTTTGTCGAAATTCAAGCCCTAGTAAGCTCGGCAGTTTATGGGACACCCCAACGCAACAGTACCGGGTTTAATAGCAAACGACTCAATATGCTCTTAGCCGTTTTGGAGAAAAGAGCTGGATTTGCCCTAGGATCCAAAGATGTGTTTATCAATATCGCCGGAGGCATCAGCATTGATGATGCGGCACTGGACTTGGCCGTTGTGGCCGCCATACTCTCTAGTCATCACGATATCGCCTTGTCCAAAAAATGCGCGTTTGCCGCAGAGGTAGGTCTTTCGGGAGAAATCAGACCCGTAGCCAAAACCGAACAGCGTATTCGTGAAGCAGCCAAATTGGGATTCGATTCCATCCTTATTTCAAAATACGCCCAAGAGATGGCCCACCCCAAAGGGATTAAGGTCGTTTCTTTTGCCAAAATCGAAGAAGTACTCCATTTTCTTTTTGGCTAAATCGCTAAAGTTTCCTTGATAATTTACATTACTTTTACCCCAAAAATAAACCAACAGTTATGGACAAAATCATCCGACAATTTCTACAAGAAGTAGAAAGCCGCAACCAAAATGAGCCCGAATTTATGCAGGCCGTAACCGAAGTTGCGGAAACGGTTATTCCTTATATTGTTCAACACGACATTTACTATGGGCAGAACATTTTGTTACGCATGGTCGAGCCCGAACGGGTAGTGTCTTTTCGTGTGCCGTGGATAGACGACAAAGAAGAAATTCAAGTCAACCGTGGCTACCGGATCGAAATGAACTCTGCCATTGGCCCATACAAGGGGGGGCTTCGTTTTCACCCGAGCGTGAATTTGAGTGTATTAAAGTTTTTGGCCTTTGAACAGGTCTTTAAAAACAGCCTTACCACCTTACCGATGGGTGGGGGTAAGGGGGGCTCCGATTTTAACCCCAAAGGGAAAACGGATACCGAAGTGATGCGTTTTTGTCAAAGTTTTATGACGGAACTCTTTCGGCACATCGGTCCCAACCGGGACGTTCCTGCCGGCGATATTGGCGTAGGAAGCCGCGAAATTGGCTACCTCTTTGGCCAATACAAAAGATTGAAAAACGAATTTACGGGCGTACTCACCGGTAAAGGGGTTTCTTGGGGAGGCTCTTTGATTCGCCCCGAAGCGACAGGCTATGGGGTGGTCTATTTTACCGAAGAAATGCTCCGCCACAAAGGTGATTCATTAGAAAATAAAAAAGTGGTGATTTCCGGTTCCGGAAACGTGGCCCAGTACGCCGCCGAAAAGTGTCTACACCTCGGCGCCAAGGTGCTCACCATGTCCGATTCTTCTGGGTTTATTCACGATCCAGATGGCATAGATGCTGAGAAGCTCGCGTTTATCATGAAACTTAAAAATGTCCAACGCGGTAGAATTTCTTCGTATGTAGAAAGCTATCCCAAGGCCCAATTTTATGCAGGGCAAACCCCCTGGGGTGTGGCCTGTGATGTTGCCTTGCCCTGTGCTACACAAAACGAACTCAATGGTGAAGACGCCAAAACCTTGGTGGACAACGGTTGTGTTTGTGTGGGTGAGGGAGCCAATATGCCTTCGACCCCCGAGGCAATTGCTGTTTTCCATAAAAGGAAAATCAGCTATGCGCCCGGTAAGGCGTCCAACGCGGGAGGTGTTGCCGTATCTGGATTGGAGATGGCCCAAAACTCGCTGCGTTACAGTTGGACCCGCGATGAGGTTGACGCCAAACTCAAAGGGATTATGGTCGACATTCACAAATCATGCCTTAAGTATGGCGACGAAAAAAACGTTGTCAACTATGTCAAAGGAGCCAATATCGCAGGATTTGTAAAAGTTGCAGACGCCATGCTTGCACAAGGGGTAGTCTAATCGACCATGCAGCTTAAGACCCGTATCATCGTTATTGGAACTATCAAATATGGTGATACGAGTCTTATTGCCCGATGCTATTCTGAGACTTTGGGGTTTCAATCCTACTTGCTGAAGGGAATTTTGTCCGCCAAAAAAACGGGATTAAAAAAGGGTTTGTTTCAGCCTTTTTCGGAGTTAGCGGCGGTGGTCTATCATCACCCGCAAAGGGAACTGCATCACATTCGTGAAGCCCAGCTAATTGCCAGTAGCCATTTTCAGCAACCCGATGTAGTACAGCAGACCGTAACACTCTTTTTGGCCGAAGTGGTACAGGAGGTTTTGCAAGAAGAGGCCGAACCCAATCCGGGGCTATATGCTTTTTTGGCCTCTGCGATTCAATTTTTGGAACACAGTGCGTATAAGGCCAATTTTCATTTGAAGTTTTTAATAGAAATGACCAAGTTTATCGGCTTTTATCCCAGCGTTGACCCTACCGAAAAGGCTTATCTTGATTTAGAATCGGGAAATTTTCAAGACCAAAAACCCACCGGACCCTACTTAGAAGGGGTCACACTTTTTTATTTTAAAAGACTCTTCGGCACAAATTTTGATAAATTGCATACATTACAACTTGACAAAGACGTCAAAAAGGAATTGTTAAACGCGATTTTAAATTATTACAGCCTTCATCTTCAGCATTTTGGAAAGCCAAAGTCCTTACATATTCTTCAAACGGTATTTGCCTAGGGTAATAGTCCTATTGCTGTGGATGGCTATGCCCGTTGTTTGGGGACAGCAGCTTAGGGTGATCGACCAAGAGACCAATACCCCTCTAGAGGGTGTTGCGCTTTTTTCGGACGACCGTACCAAAAGCACTTTGACCGATGCGCAAGGCCAGGCCGATCTTCGTGGCTTTGAAGGAGAACTAAAAATAAACCTCCAGCTCAATGGCTTCCAACCCGCTACGCTGACCTCTCTATCGGGAGCATGGGAAACACAAAATTTTTATATGGTTCCGGCAACCGAAATGTTGCAAGAGGTGATTCTTTCGGTGGCCCGAAACGAAACCCGACGTGATCAGTTGGCAGAAAAGGTCTCACTAATCACGGCGGAGGCGCTCGAAAAAACCCCCCTGCGTACCGGTGCCGATATTTTGGAATTGAGCCCGGGTGTACGGGTTCAAAAGTCTCAAGGTGGAGGAGGAAGTCCTGTTTTAAGAGGATTTGAAGCCAATCGGGTGTTATTGGTCGTTGATGGGGTGCGGATGAACAACGCCATATACCGTTCGGGACACCTTCAAAACGCCATTACCCTTGACCCCAATGTCCTTGAGCGGGTAGAAGTTATTTTTGGCTCTTCCTCGGTAGGCTATGGTTCCGATGCCTTGGGCGGAGTAATCCATTACTACACCAAAACGCCCAAGCTCAATGCCGAAAAGCCCTTTGAAGGAAATTTTTCCAGTGCCTATAATAGCACCAACCAAGGGAGTATGAATAATTTTACTGCCCAGGTGAGCAAAGAAAAATGGGGGAGTATCAGTAGCCTAAGTTTTTCAAAATTTGGGGACATTCGTATGGGAACCCACCGGACCCACGGGTATGCAGATTGGGGGCTTACTCCTTATTTTTCGGAAAATACAAGAAGTTATTATAAAGAAACGGCCACCCGTAATCCCGACCCAGAAATTCAGAAAAACACGGGCTATGATCAATACGACTTTTTTCAAAAGTTTTTATATCAAATCAACACACAAAGCCAGTTGACCCTAAACCTTCAATATTCTACCTCTTCTGATATCGATCGCTATGACAAACTCAGCGAAGGGGATCAGGACGACCTTAAATTTAGCGAATGGTACTACGGCCCTCAGAATCGTTTTTTGGCCGCGGCCCAATACAAAGCATTTAAAGACCGCAAGTGGTTGCGCAAAGGAACCTTAACATTGGCTTATCAAAACATCGTCGAGTCACGAAACAAACGCAAATTTGGAAGCCTACAAAGGGACACCCAAGAAGAACAGGTCAATGTACTCAGTCTCAATGCCGATTTTGACGCCCTTCCGGCCGAAAAAATCAATGTTGCCTATGGGTTTGAAGGGACATACAATTGGGTGTATTCCCGTGGTTTTAGCCGTGTACTGTCGGTGCAAGGAAACCAAATCGTTGGCAGCGACTGGCCCTTGGCCATTCCTAGCCGATACCCCAGTAAAGGAAGCAGTATGGGGAGTTTGGCCCTCTATGCCAATGGGGTATGGGACTATACTTCCAAACTCACCCTAAACGCCGGCTTAAGACTGACCCTATCGAGTCTTGATGCCGAATGGAAAAAAACAGCCCTGATTGACCCCCTCTTAACCAAAGTGACTCTAAGTTCGGAAGCCCTAACGTGGACCCTAGCCACAATCTACAAACCCAAACCCGGATGGCAACTTAATTTTATTCTCTCCAATGGATTTAAGGCTCCTAATATTGACGACATCGGGAAAATTAGAGAAAACGCCGGGGTGTTGATTGTTCCCAATTCTTTTCTCAAACCCGAATATGCCTACAATTTTGACATTGGCCTGATGCGCATGGGGCAAAACCAAAAAAACCAACTCTCTGCGCGCGGCTTTGCTACCATGATTTCACGGCATATTGTGCGCAGTGATTATATTGTTTTCTCAGACAATACCACCCCAAGTTTGGCCACCATTTTATACGATGGTGAAGAACTTCCAACCGTGGCCAACAAAAACTTGGGAAACCGTTGGGTCTATGGAAGCTCGATAGACGGGCAATATGCTTTTACTCCCGCACTGATGGCTCGGGCCAACCTGATGTATACCTTGGGCAATAAAAATGAAAAATACGGGCCATTGCCCTCAATAGCCCCCTATTTTGGATCGATTTCGCTACAGTACGAAAAAACCCGGTGGAGCTTTCGGGCCGATTACCAATTCAGTGGGGCAAAAGATCCCGATGAATACAGTTATGGAGGAGAAGATGGCCTCGAAGAAACTCCCCTACTCAATCCTACCTCAGACATTCCACGCTATGCAGGAAGCCCTGCATGGAACAGAGCAGCCGTATTTGCCAATTATGCCCCACGGCCCGATTTGACCTTTCAGTTTGGGCTTGATAATATTTTTGACACCCATTACCGCAGTTTTGCCTCTGGGGTTTCGGCCCCCGGAAGAAGCCTCCAATTGGGTCTTAGACTGAAGTTTTAAGCTATTTTTTCCAAGCCGCACTACGCTGAAGTTGCGCTAAAATGCTTATTTTCGCAACTTTAGAAAAAAGCACTTAAAACAATGGCTTTCAAGGAATATAAAGGGTTAAACTTGTCGGCAACCGCGCAGGAGGTTTTGGACTTTTGGAACCGTGAAGCGATTTTCCAAAAAACCATTACCAACCGAGAAGGGAATGCCCCCTTTATTTTTTATGAAGGACCACCTTCTGCCAATGGACTGCCGGGAATTCATCATGTGATGGCCCGCACCATCAAGGATATTTTTTGTCGCTATAAAACCCAAAAAGGGCATCAGGTACAACGCAAGGCCGGCTGGGACACCCACGGATTGCCGGTAGAATTGGGCGTCGAAAAGGAATTGGGCATCACCAAAGATGAAATCGGCAAAACATTAACCGTTACTGAATACAACGAAGCCTGTAAAAAAGCGGTCATGCGCTATACCGATGTTTGGAACAAGCTCACCGAACAAATCGGCTATTGGGTCGATATGAACGATCCCTATGTGACCTACACCCCCAAATACATCGAAAGTGTATGGTGGTTGCTGAAACAAATTCACCAAAAGGGATTGCTCTACAAAGGCTATACGATACAACCCTATTCCCCCAAAGCAGGAACGGGACTTAGCTCACACGAGTTAAACCAACCGGGGACCTATCAAGACGTGACCGACACAACGGTGACCGCCCAATTTAAAACCCTTCCAGAAACCCTTCCAAAATCCCTCCAAAAAGATACGCCTCTGTATATTCTAGCGTGGACAACCACCCCTTGGACCCTCCCTTCTAATACCGCGCTGACAGTGGGGCCCAAGATTGAGTATGTTGAGGTTTTTACCTACAACCAATACACCTTTAAGCCCTTACGTGTTTTATTGGCTAAAGCATTGGTCGCAAAGCAATTTGGTGGAAAGTTTGTCCAAGTAGATTCACTTTCAGCACTGGAAGCCTACAAGCCCCAGGAGGGAAAAATTCCCTATCTGTTAGGACAAGAAATTTTAGGGGCTTCCCTCGAAGGAATCCGCTATGAACAATTGTGGGAGGAAGCGCCTAAACCCCTTACAACCCCTGAAAACGCTTTTCGGGTTATCTTGGGAGACTTTGTCACCACCGAAGACGGGACAGGAATTGTCCATACCGCGCCCACCTTTGGCGCCGACGATGCCAAAGCCGCCAAAGAGGCTACCCCCGAGGTGCCTCCCCTATTGGTTTTGGATGAAAATCAAAATACAGCGCCCTTGGTAGATCTTCAAGGAAGATTCAGAAAAGAAGTTGGTAGCCTGGGAGGTAAGTATGTCAAAAACGAATATTACCCTGAGGGAGAGGCACCAGAGCGTTCGGTAGATGTCGAAATCGCCATTCGTCTTAAGGAAGAAAACAAAGCCTTTAAGGTTGAAAAATACGTTCACGCCTACCCCAATTGTTGGCGTACGGACAAGCCCATTCTTTATTATCCTTTGGACTCGTGGTTTATTAAAGTTACCGAAATCAAAGACCGTATGGTGGACCTCAATCAAGAGATAAACTGGAAACCTAAAGCTACAGGAGAAGGTCGATTTGGCAATTGGCTTTCCAATGCCAACGATTGGAATTTGTCGCGCTCTCGCTTTTGGGGAATACCACTCCCAATCTGGCGCTCCGAAGACGGTAAGACCGAAAAAGTCATCGGTTCTATGGCTACTTTTGTAGCAGAAATAGAAAAAGCCATCGCTGCTGGGGTACAAAAACACCATCCTTTTGAAAATTTTGTAGTGGGAGATATGGGAGCGGCCAATTATGCACAAATCGATTTGCACAAAGACACGGTCGATCAAATCACCTTGGTCGCAGACGACGGAAAAACACCGCTTTACCGCGAAAGTGATCTGATCGATGTTTGGTTTGACTCAGGGTCTATGCCCTATGCCCAGTGGCATTACCCCTTTGAAAACAAAGACAAAATTGACCAAGGCACGCATTTCCCCGCCGATTATATCGCCGAAGGAGTAGACCAGACCCGGGGTTGGTTTTATACCCTGCACGCCATCGCTACCTTGGTATTTAATAATAAAGCCTATAAAAATGTAGTTTCTAACGGCCTTGTATTGGACAAACAAGGGCAAAAAATGTCCAAAAGGTTGGGTAATGCGATAGATCCGTTTGAAATTCTGGAAAAATACGGTCCCGACGCTACACGCTGGTATATGATTGCCAACGCAAATCCTTGGGACAACCTAAAATTTGACCCCGAAGGAATTGCAGAGGTTCAACGCAAATTTTTTGGAACCCTATACAACACCTATTCTTTTTTTAGCCTCTATGCAAACATCGATGGGTTCCAGCACAAAGAAGAGACCATCCCACATCACAGTCGACCTGAGCTCGACCAATGGATACTCTCTGAGCTTTCAGGCCTTATCGAGACAGTAGATTCGGCTTATGCAGATTATGAGGCGACCAAAGCGGCACGCGCCATCGCTGATTTTGTCCAAGAGCGCTTAAGCAATTGGTATGTTCGTTTGTCACGCCGACGGTTTTGGAAAGGGAGCTATGGCCCCGATAAAGTGGCCGCCTATCAAACCCTTTATGAGTGCTTGGTGACTGTGGCCAAACTCAGTGCTCCCATCGCTCCTTTTTATGCCGATGCGTTGTACCGTGATTTAATCAAGGCCACCCAGCGCGAAGATTGCCAATCGGTTCACTTGTCAGATTTTCCTAATCCAAAGCCCGAATACCACAAACCCGAATTAGAAACCCGTATCAATAAGGCACAAATCATTACATCCTTGGCCCTTTCACTCCGAAAAAAAGAACGGATAAAAGTGCGTCAGCCCCTGCAAAAAATTATGATTCCGGCGCATAATTTGGAAGAGAAAAAAGCCCTAGAGGAAGTCGCTCCGCTGCTGTGTTCTGAAATTAATGTAAAAGACGTTGAACTGATCGACGATGCCAGTAGCATCTTGGTCAAAGAAGTCAAGCCTAACTTTAAAACCCTCGGCCCACGCTTGGGGAAATCCCTGAACTCGGTTGTCCAAGCCATCGTAAAACTTCCTACCGAACAGCTACGACAGTTAGAAGGCGGCACGGCCATTACCCTTACGGTTAATGAAAAAAAGATTACTTTAGAACCTGAAGATGTTCTTATCGGACCCAAAGACATTGAAGGATGGCAAGTAGCCAGTAGTCATGGAATTACCGTGGCCTTGGACATTAGCCTTACCGAGGAACTGGTTCAAGAAGGGATGGCGCGGGAATTGATTAATAAAATTCAAAACCTTAGAAAAGACAATGGACTAGAAGTAACAGACACCATAGTCGTTACGATGGCTCCCACCCCCCGGGTAAAAGAAGCGGTAGAAGCCAATAAGGCATACATCATGTCCGAGATTTTGGCCACTTCTTTAATGTATGATGAAACGATGAATGAGGGACACTCAGTAACCCTCAACGAAGAACAAATACTAATAACCCTAAAAACCAATTGATATGGCAGAGGATAAAAAAGTCCGTTATACGGACAAAGAGCTGGAAGAATTTAGAGTTTTAATCGATGAAAAGATCGCCAAGGCCAAAGCTGATTTGGAGCTGTTGCGCAGCGCCTATATGAACGATGGAAATAATGGCACCGACGATACTGCACCGACTTTTAAAGCGTTTGAGGAGGGGTCAGAAACCATGTCCAAAGAAGCGAACACACAGCTGGCATTACGGCAAGAAAAATTTATTCGTGACTTAAAAAACGCCTTAATACGGATCGAAAACAAAACCTACGGTATTTGCCGTGTAACGGGTAAGTTGATCAACAAACAGCGTTTGTTTTTGGTGCCCCACGCGACCTTGAGTATCGAGGCTAAAAACATGCAGAAATAAAAACGGTTCTTCTCCATAGCCTGTTTATTTGTTTTAGTTTTTTTGCTGGAGCACAGCAGCAGTTCCGCCAATCGTGGGCGGTCGAATCTCAGCAGTTACTCGTTGTCGACTTGCCTTATGCAGGCACAATTTCGATTACGGGAGATGCACAAGTTCAAGCGATCGAAGCCCTATACCAAACCGAAGGAGAATATGCAACGGCTTTGCAACTGCACAGCCAAGTGACCGATGCCGTCGTATTGCTAAAAGAACAAGCCGTACCCAATTTCGAAAACCCCAACGACAAACTCGGTGCACACAAGGTATTTGCAACCTCATTAACCCTTAGGGTGCCCAGTCATCTTGACCTAAATTTGACGGTCGATGAGGCCCAGTTGACACTTCGAGGTACCGTGGCCCAATTGACTCTAAACCAAAACGGAGGATTGTGTCGTTTGATACAATGGTCTGGCCCAGGTAAAATCAACACAACTAAAGCTGATATTGTACTTGACCTAGAAAACCTAAGTATGCAAACCTCACCCCCTTTTCCTCAAGGCGCTCATTGCAACACACCCCAGGGAGGCCCAGTATTGCAGGTAATCACTCAGGGAGGAAGCATTCGTTGTATCGACCAATGATATTTTCTACATTTACACCTTAAACCGCCCAAGCACTGTGCATAAAGTTCGACTCAAACAGCTAAACATTTCCGGAGCACTTCTATTTATTGCACTGCTGTTGTTGCTCGATCAAGGATCCAAAATCTATATAAAACTCCATTATCCACTCACGGTATATGGGTCTCAAGCGCTGATTGATTGGGGGTTTTTTAAGCTGTTGTTTGTCGAAAACAAAGGTATGGCGATGGGTACACGGCTCAACGATTTTTTACCTTTTATTTCCGATCAAACGGCCAAATTGGTGTTAACCCTTTTCCGCTTGGTGGCGATTGTAGGTTTGGGGTATTGGCTGATTGACACCTTTAAAAAGAAAGGACCTATTCTTTTACGCTGGGCCTTATGTTTGGTCTTTGCTGGGGCATTGGGCAATATCATTGACTCGGTTTTTTATGGGGTATTATTTACGCATAGTTATGGGCAAATCGCCACCTGGGCGGGTTCAGAAGGAGGGTATGCGCCCTTGTTTTACGGGCATGTTGTAGATATGCTACAGTTTCCATTGGTCGAATGGACCTGGCCACAATGGCTACCCTTTGTTGGAGGAGAGCCCTATTTGTTTTTTGAGTATATCTTTAATTTTGCCGACACGGCCATCAGTGTGGGCGTGGGGATCATGATTGCCTTTAACAAAAAGGTTTTTGGAACTATTTCGCCAAAAAAGTAAAGGTTCCATTTGGCGTTACCCCATAATCCAAGGGAATGTCATAAGGGTTTAGGTCCTCTATAGTAGCCACGGGTTCAAAAAAAGACAGTCCAATTTTAATGACTTCTTTTTTGCATTGGCCCAAAAAACGGTCGTAATAGCCTTTGCCATATCCTACCCGTTGTCCTTGTAGGTCAAAAATTAAAAGCGGCACAAAAACGACATCCAATAACTTTGGCGACACCTCAAGGCCGGATTGAGGTTCTGGGATTCCCCAGCGATTGACCCTGAGGGGGGTGCTGTCTGTCAGTAAATAATGGGTTAATTGAGTAGCATTGAGAATTTTTGGAACCACGACCTCCTTGTCTTTGGATTGAAGAATGGTCAATAAGGGCTCGGTATCCACCTCGGCTTGAGGGTCACTTTGTAAAAACAAATGATAATACTGCCCTGACCACACGGGGAGTTTTAGACATTGGTTGGCGATGGCGATACTTTGTTCTTGCCGTTGTTCGGGACTAAGGGCCTTGCGCTGTGCCCCATAGGTATTACGAAGTGCTGATTTTGTCCCCATGGCCAGACCACAAGGTACATTTTCTTTTTGCTTTCCGAACAGATTTCTCCTTTTTTATTAGACCTAGAAATAGCGTATTTTTAGACAGTGAAAACGCTTCCCTTGGACATACAGATTAAAACCCTTCCCACCAGCGCAGGGGTCTATCAATACTATGACAGCGAAGGGAAATTGTTGTATGTGGGTAAAGCCAAAAACCTTAAAAAAAGAGTAAGCTCATACTTCACCAAAACCCACGAGCATAACCGTACCCGATTACTGGTCAAAAAAACTACGCAAATCCAACATATCGTTGTTGCCTCTGAAATGGATGCCCTTTTGTTGGAAAACAACCTGATCAAAAAGTACCAACCCCGGTACAACGTCATGCTCAAGGACGATAAAACCTACCCCTGGCTATGTATCAAAAACGAACCCTTCCCTCGGGTATTTCTCACCCGAAAACTTTTAAAGGACAAGTCTGACTATTATGGCCCTTACCCCAGTGTTAAGACCCTTCGTACCCTTTTAGATTTGATTAAAAGCATTTACCCATTACGCACCTGTACCTACGACCTGTCTCCCGAAAAAATTGACTCCCAAAAGTACAAGGTTTGCCTTGAGTACCATTTGGGCAATTGTGCCGCCCCCTGTGTGGGCAAAATGCCAACAGAAGAATATGCGTCTAACATTGAGGTTATCCGGCAAATCATCAAAGGAGATTATAAAAACGCGCTTAAGTTTTTTCAAGAAAAAATGATGCAACATGCAACAGCCATGGAATTTGAAACTGCTCAACGACTAAAAGAAAAAATCGAAATCCTCGAAAATTATCAAGCTAAAACCACCATTGTCAATCCCAAAATCAACAATGTCGATGTCTTTACAGTTTTCTCCGACGAAAGTTATGGGTATGTCAATTTTTTACAAATTGCCCATGGGGCGATCATTCGCTCGCATACCCTGGAAATCAAAAAGAAGCTCCAAGAAACCGATGCCCAACTGCTAGAATTGGCAATGATTGAAATTCGCCAACGGTTTAATTCTCAATCCACGTTGATTTATACTAATATTCCGCTCAAGACGGCCCTAAATTTGTCGATAGTACAGCCCAAAATTGGGGATAAAAAAGCCTTGATAGATCTTTCTTTACGCAACGCAAAATACTTCCGGATGGAACGCTTTAAGCAGATGAAAATTGTCGATCCGGACCGTCATGAAAAACGAATTGTACAGCAAATCAAAAGCGATTTACGGCTTTCGGCAGCCCCACACCATATCGAATGTTTTGATAACTCAAACATTCAAGGCACCCACCCTGTGGCGGCCTGTGTAGTGTTTAGAAACGGCAAGCCCAGCAAAAAAGAATACCGTCACTACAATATCAAAACCGTTGTAGGGCCCGATGATTTTGCCTCGATGGAAGAAGTAGTTTTTCGACGTTATAAGCGCCTACTTGAGAAAGACCAACCCCTACCACAATTGATCGTGATCGACGGGGGCAAGGGACAGCTTTCGGCGGCACTCAAAAGCTTGGAGGCACTCGACCTCAGGGGCAAAATCGCTATCATAGGGATTGCCAAACGCCTCGAAGAGCTTTTTTTCCCCGACGACCCCATCCCGTTGTATTTGGACAAAAAATCCGAAACCCTTAAAATCATCCAACAACTGCGTAACGAAGCCCACCGCTTTGGCATTGGTTTTCATCGTCAAAAAAGAAGTAAAAGTGCCTTAGGGTCAGCCCTGGACAACATCGAAGGTATGGGCCCAAAAACACAGGAACAACTGCTCAAAGCTTTTAAATCCCTCAAACGGATCAAGGAGGCTTCTCAAGCAGAACTGCAAGCCGTTTTGGGACCCAAAAAAGGGGCGAACCTCTATAAAGCGCTGCAGCGACCCACCGAATAGGTACAAAACCAAAAAAACAGTTCCGACAACTTCCCGAATTTTATCATTCGCCTGGGTTTTAGAAGGCGCTAAGTTTTCTTACTTTTGAAGTGAGATATGCAAAAAAAGTCCCTTTTTGTGGTTTGGTTGTTTTCGCTACTGGTCATTCCGGCTCTTTTTGCGCAGCCATCCCCACCCTTGGGAGCCTTTAAAGATGGCGAATCGTTCGAATTTCGGGTGCACTATGGCATATTCAATGCAAGCTATATTTCGTTGACATTAGAAGAAAAAGTACTGGATGGCCGCCCGGTTTTTCATGCTCAGGGCTATGGTAAAACTACGGGTTTGGCCCGTTGGTTTTTTAAGGTAGAAGACTATTACGAGAGTTATTTTGACGCCCAAACTGGAGTGCCTTATTACTTTATCCGCAATATTTATGAAGGGGGGTATACCAAGAACATCGAAATGCGGTTTGATCATCAAACCGGTTTTGTTGCCTATAACGATAAAAAAAAGGGCCAAGAAAAAACACTTTCCTTTATTCCACGATCTCAGGATCTGATTTCTGCGTTTTATTATTTACGCAATTTTTTCCCCAAAACCGCCATCCCCGTGGGGGATAGTTTTGACATCGACATGTTTTTTGATCAGGAAAATTACCGTTTTCGTTTGCGGTATTTGGGCAAAGAAGTTCTCGAAACGCCTTTTGGGAAGATTCGGTGCCTAAAAATGAGTCCATCGGTGCAGTCGGGTCGGGTGTTTGACAACGACGAAAGTGTGATCGTATGGGTGTCGGATGACCTAAACCGTATTCCGATTAAAGTGCAAGCCAATATTGCGGTCGGGTCAATAGAAATAGATCTTGAGCGTTTTAGAAACATCAAACACCCTTTTGAAATACATTTGGATTAAGATGAAACAAGGGCTACAATCATTAAGAAGAATAATCGCAGCAGTTTTGATGACTGTCCTTTGGGCGGGGTGTGAATCTTCTCAACAGCCCCCGATAGCAGAACCAGAGCTTGTGGTAGAAACTCCACCACCGGTGATGAAATACGGGTTTAACCTTAACGACTATGAAGTAGTTACCAAAAAAATACGCAGGGGCGATACCTTTGGCGCCTTGTTGGAAGCCCATGGAATCGACTACCCCCAAGTGCATACGGTGCTTACGCAAATCAAAAACCAAATCAATGTACGCAACTTACAAATCGGTAAACCCTACACCCTACTTTATACCAAAGACAGCCTACCCACGCCGAAGGTTATTATTTATCAACCGGATATAGCCAACTATTGGGTAGTACAACTTCGTGACAGTATCTATGGGCAAACGTTTTCGAAACCTACCAAAGTGGTCGAACAACAAGCCTCAGGCACTATATACAGTTCGCTATATGAAACCTTGCAAGACAACAACCTCAACGATGCATTGACCTATTACCTGTCGGATGTATATGCCTGGTCGATTGACTTTTTCCGCTTGCAAAAAGGTGATCGCTTTAAGGTGATTTATACCGAAAAGTTTATCGATGATACGGTTTCGATAGGTATTGATCGTGTCAAGGCGGCCTATTTTGAACACAAAGGACTACCCCTGTATGCCTTTGAGTTTGAATCGCCCAAGCTGCCGGGAGCAGTTGATTATTTTGACGCTACCGCCAAAAACCTCCGACGGGCTTTTTTACAGGCGCCGGTTAAATTTAGTCGTATTTCTTCGCGTTACAACCTCAAACGACGCATTGCCTATTACGGCAACCGAATACGCCCACACAAAGGAACCGATTTTGCCGCCAGCGTAGGAACCCCCATTATGGCCACCGCCAATGGGACGGTTGTCAAATCGAGCTATACCCGCGGGAATGGCCATTATGTCACCATCAAGCATAACAACATCTATTCGACCCAATACTTGCATATGAAAAAACGCAAGGTGCGCAAAGGAGATTTTGTTCAGCAGGGAGACATCATCGGTTGGGTAGGGATGACCGGAAATACCTCGGGGCCGCATGTCTGCTATCGGTTTTGGAAAAGGGGAAAACAAGTTGACCCCTTTAAACAAAAATTACCCGAAGCCGAACCCATTTCTGCAGACCTTAAACAAGAGTATCTTGCCTATATTGAACCGATAAAATATACCCTAGACTGTATCGCCTTCGAACCGGAATTCACCACCTTAAAAACGAATAACGAAAATGCCGTTACCCAAAATTAACCCCACCACGACAGCTGCCTGGGCACAACTACAAAAACAGTTTGAAGCCGATAAAGAAAAAACGATTCTTCAGCATTTTGAAAATGAAACCGACCGCCTAAAAGCGTTTACACTGCAATGGGAGGATTTTTATGTGGATCTTTCTAAAAATAGGCTGTCCCAGATCACCAAAAACACCCTAATTGACCTGGCCAATGCCTGTCAACTCGATACGGCAATCTCTGCCTATTTTGAAGGGGAGAAAATCAACGAAACCGAAAACCGCGCGGTATTGCACACTGCGCTTCGGTCTGTGTCAAATACCACTGTTAAACTTGATGGGGTTGCCATTGCAGACGAAATCAACGCGGTTAAAAAGCAAATGCGTGCGTTTACGCAAAAAGTCATTACGGGTCAATGGAAAGGCCATACAGGCAAACCCATAGACACGGTAGTCAACATAGGCATAGGGGGCTCAGATCTTGGTCCCGCCATGGTGACTGAGGCCTTGGGATATTACCGTAACCACTTAAACATACATTTTGTATCCAATGTAGAAGGCGACCATGTACAAGAAGTAATCAAAAAAATTGATCCCGAAACCACACTGTTTGTGATTGTCTCGAAAACCTTTACTACCCAAGAGACCATCAGCAACGCGACCACCCTCCGTAGGTGGTTTATCGACCAAGCTTCGGAAGAAGCTATCAAAGCACATTTTGTAGCGGTTTCAACCAATGTAGAAGCGATCGAAGTCTTTGGAATTGACGCAAACAATGTCTTTGCGATGAACGACTGGGTAGGGGGGCGATTCTCCTTGTGGAGTGCCGTTGGGTTGAGCATTTGTTTGGCCATAGGTCCCGATGCTTTCGAGGAATTATTGGCCGGTGCCGGTGCGATGGATAGCCACTTTAGAACGACCCCCTTTGACCAAAATATCCCTGTAATGATGGCCTTGATCAGCCTTTGGTACAACAATTTTTGGGGGACAGAATCCGAAGCAATTATTCCCTATACGCAATACCTTAGAAGCCTCCCCGCCTACCTCCAACAAGGCATAATGGAAAGCAACGGTAAATATGTTGATCGCGACGGAAAACCGGTGAATTACCAAACAGGCACCCTTATTTGGGGCGCTTCGGGGACCAATGCCCAACATGCTTTTTTTCAATTGATGCATCAAGGTACCAAGTTAATTCCGGCAGATTTTATAGGGTTTAAAAAGTCCTTGTACAACGCCCAAGAGCACCAAGACAAACTCATGGCCAACTTTATTGCCCAAACAGAAGCCTTTATGGTGGGTAAAACCCTGCCAACCGTGATTTCTGAATTGGCGGCCCAGGGGCTAGGTGTCCCAGCCCGTGAGCGTCTGGCTCCTTTTAAGGTTTTTGAAGGCAACAGACCCACCAATACCTTGTTGATTGAGGCACTTACCCCATACAATTTGGGCGCCTTGATTGCGCTCTACGAACAAAAAATATTTGTGCAAGGTGTATTGTGGAATATTTTCAGTTATGACCAATGGGGAGTGGAGCTCGGTAAACAATTGGCCAATAAGTTATTAACTGATTTTCAGGACCTACAAAAAGCAGCAAAGTCCCACGACCCCTCTACGTTAGCACTATTGAAAAAGTACAAGCAATAGCCTCGGGCATCTCTTAATAATTTGTTAATAACCTCCCATCAAACATGAAACAAAAAACCATATTTTTAGAAAAATTTAATAATCAATGAAAAATTTATTTTTAGCTTCAGTTGTTATTTTTGGCTTTGCTTTTTCTCAAGCCCAAACAATAACAGGTACTGTAACTGATCAAAGTGGTGAACCACTTCCAGGGGCTACTGTAGTAGTCGAGGGAACTGATAATGGAGTAACTACGGATTTTGATGGGAATTTTTCTATTCAAGCTAACTCTGGAGATATCTTAGTTGTAAGCTTCATAGGTTATTCTTCACAGAATATTACTGTTTCTGGTGATTCTTCAATTAACGTGTCATTGGCTTCAGGTAACTTAAGGTTAGAAGAAATTACAGTTTCTTCTCAAATAATTGATGTTGCAAAAGATCGGGAAACCCCAATTGCAGTTAGTGCAATTTCTGCACAAGAAATTTCTGCAAAAATTGGAAATCAAGAATTCCCTGAAATTATGAATCGTACCCCCGGGGTTTATGCCACCAAACAAGGAGGAGGGTATGGAGACTCTCGAATTTCTCTTCGTGGATTTGACCAAAGAAACACCTCGTTTTTGATCAACGGACAACCCGTTAACGACATGGAGAACGGATGGGTATACTGGTCAAACTGGCAAGGGCTTACTGAGGTCGCCTCAGGAATCCAAATCCAGCGTGGACTAGGTGCTTCTCGATTGGCCGTACCTTCTGTAGGAGGAACCGTATCGATTTTTACAAAAACTGCCGAAAGAACTGAGGGAGGTTCGTTTAACCAATTAATCGGTAATGATGGATATACCAAAACTTCTTTTATTTACAATACTGGTAAAAATGAAAACGGTTGGGCGTCTTCTTACTTGTTAAGCAAGTGGTCTGGAGACGGCTATGTTTATAATACAAGTGGTGAAGGATGGACATACTTTTTTGCTTTAGGATATTCTCCTGATGATTCTAACCATGCATTCAACCTTTCCGTGTTGGGCGCTGGACAATGGCACCACCAAAGAGACGTTTGGGTATCAATTCGTGATTTTGAATACTTTGGTGAAGATGGTATTGATCCTAGATGGAACTCAAACGGAGGAACATTAAACGGTTCAGAATACAGTATGCGTAGAAACTTCTACAATAAGCCTTTGGCTACCCTTAACTGGGATTGGAAAATATCTGATAATATATCATTAGCTACATCTCTATATGCTTCAGCCGGTAGAGGAGGAGGAACTGGACCACGTGGAAATAACTTTAGAAATAGCGATATTGACATTCTTCCTTTCAGAAGAGATTTATACGATCATCTGGGAATAGGGAATGGCAATCCAGTTGCTGGAACTAAAGCGCGTAATGCCGATGGAACCATTAATTTTGACCGCGTAGTTCAAGTTAACCGCTCTTCAACCAGCCCCTACACTGGAGACATCAGTAGATTTAATGGTCTTCGTATCGGGTCAAACGGCTACCGTGATTTTGGAGTAAACAGAGCAACACTTATTCGAAGAGCATCTATGAATTCACATGACTGGGTTGGTGCAATCTCAAATTTAGATATTACATCAGGTAAAATGCGTTATTCATTTGGTATCGATGTGAGAGACTACAAAGGTTATCACTATCGTGTATTAAATGATCTTTTGGGACTTGACGGATATTATTCTACTGGAAATAAAAATAGTGCAGGCCAAATAATTGAAACTTTAGTAGAAGCATCACCATTTAAAAACACAGGAATTAGAGGCCCAAAAATAGATTACTTTAATAACGGGCTTGTAGGTTGGTTAGGATTTAACTTTTTAGCAGAATACAATACTGGAGATAAATTCAATGCTGTATTCCAAGCAGGAACTTCAAACCAGTCGTTCCAAAGAGAAGACTTTTTTGATTCACCCGGTAATCCTATTTCAGCGAAGAAAAATGTAGGTGGAGGCTATGTCAAAGGAGGAGCTAATTATAACTTTAGTGAGAAAGCTAATGTTTTCTTTAATGCCGGATATATAAGTCGTCAACCTAATTTCGATGCAGTATTTCCAAATTATGCTAATAATGTAAATCCAGATCTCCAAAATGAAAACATAACTTCAGTTGAATTTGGATATGGATATCTAACCAATACTCTTAGACTAAATGTAAATGTTTATGCAACTACATGGGGTAATCGATTTGTGACTAGAAGCTTAACTAATTCTCAAGGAGTAGATGGAACAGCACAATTCAAAGATATTGATGTACAGCACAATGGTATTGAAATTGAAGGAAGCTATCGTCCAGAAGGAAGTAAACTTCAGTTGCGTGGAATGCTGTCTATTGGAGACTGGAGATACACCAAAGACTTCGATGCAGCTTTATTTGATGACAACCAAATTCAAGTCGGTACAGGTACGCTTTACACCAAAGACGCTAAAGTAGGTGACGCTGCACAATTCACCAGCTACTGGGAAGCTGATTACCGTATAGGATCTTCTTTTAATTTGGATTTAGGTTTAAGAACTGTCGATGGTTTGTATGCGGACTACAGTATCACAGACTCAGACTTTACGACACCTAACAATAAGGGTGCACTTAAATTGCCTGGCTTTAGCTTAGTGGACTTAGGATCTACCTATTACTTCAAGTTGTTTGGTCATTCAACTAGCTTAAGACTTAACATTAATAATTTGTTTAACACTACCTATATTGCAGAATCCAATTCAAACATCCATGCCACTTCAGGCTCGGATACTTGGAATGGTATTGACAAAAGCAATTATGTATGGTTTGGCTTTGGAACCACTTGGAACTTGAGCTTGCGTTACCGCTTCTAAAACAAGGAAAGTTTACATAAAAAAACCCTGCATTTTGTAGGGTTTTTTTATGGGACAAACCGTAGGTCTTTTACTTTGAGTTGCAAGGTTTGAAAACCATTATAAGTACTGAGATCCACATTGTACAACATTTCAAAAGGAGTGCCTTTTTTTAGGGTATCATAATGGTGGCCCATCCCAAAACCAATCCCGGAAACAACTAGCCCGTTGGCGTCGGTGGCTTCTAGTTTTAAGTGTTTTTGGCCTTGTCCAACTAAGCGGGATTTGCCGGTATCTAAACAGTTTACACTACGAAAAATGGGACGCATATGTTGGGGCCCAAAAGGCGCCATCTGCTCAATAATTCGATACAGCTTAAGGTCGATTTCATCCAAACCAATTTCGAGATCATACGAAAAAGAAGGAGTTTTGGAAGCGGTTTCTAGGTGTTGTTGTACATACTGTTCAAAGGTGGCTTTGAAGCCCTCCAATGCCTGTTCTTGAAGCGTAAGCCCAGCAGCAAATAGGTGTCCGCCAAAACGCTCAAGATGGTCTTGACAATGCACCAGAGCGCTGTAGAGATCAAACCCCTTGACGGAACGCGCCGACCCGGTATAGGTACTGCCACTTTTGGTCAAGACTACGGTTGGTTTATAATGGTTTTCGATAAGTCGGGAGGCGACAATGCCGATTACACCTTTGTGCCAATGCTCACTCCAGACTACGGTGCTCGCCGAATTTTCTTGTTCCTGTTCTTTAATTTGCGCCAGCGCCTCTTGGGTTATTTGCTCGTCCAAGGTTCTTCTTTCGGTATTGTATTCTTCAATCCGTAGGGCCTTTTGGTTGGCCTTTTCAGGAGTGTCGGCCAAGAGCAATTCCACGGCGTATTTTCCGTGTTTCATTCGGCCCGCCGCATTGATCCGTGGGGCAATTTTAAACACCAAGTCAGACACGGTGACCGGAGTTTGTTGATTTTTTAATAGGGGCGCCAGGCCAAGCCGTGGTTTTTTTTGAAATTGTTGTAACCCAAAATAGGCCAATATCCTATTTTCACCCGTCATGGGGACAATATCTGCCGCAATCGCTGTAGCCACCAAATCCAAATACGGAAGCAACATCTGTTCGTCGAATTGGGGGTTGGTCATCAGCGCCTGAACCAATTTTAACCCAATCCCACATCCACAAAGTTCTTTGTAGGGGTAGTTACAGTCGGCTCGTTTGGGGTCGAGAACTGCCACTGCCTTGGGCAATACATTGCCGGGGGTATGATGATCGCATATAATAAAATCAATACCCAAGGTTTGCGCATAGTCAATCTGCTCAAGGGCCTTGACGCCACAATCTAACGCAATGATGAGTGTCACTTTTTGCGACTTGGCCCAGTCGATACCGGTTTTAGAAATTCCATAACCTTCAGTGTAGCGATCGGGAATATAGAATTGAACCTTTTCTGTTTTGGTTTTTAGATACGCCACCATCAACGCGACAGCCGTTGTGCCATCCACATCATAATCGCCATAAACCAAGATCTGCTCGTTTTGCGCTAGGGCCTTTTGAACTCGGGCCACCGCCGGTTCCATGTCCTGCATCAAAAACGGATTATGCAGGGCGCTTAATTGCGGCCTAAAAAAAGATTTAGCCTTGTCAAAATCATCAAAGCCTCTTTGTACAAGAATTTGCGCAAGAGGGTTGGACACCCCCAAGGCTTCTCGAAGGGCCTTAACTTTTTTTGGATCAGGAAGAGGAACAGGAACCCACTGCATGGCTATTTTTTAGATTTTCCGGCAAGACAAATGACAAACTCTCCCTTGGGTGGGTTGGCCTCAAAAAACAAAACAGCTTCGGCTAGGCTACCTCTAAAAGTAGTAGCATATAGTTTACTGAGCTCCCGACTAATACTCATCGGCCGTTCGGGCTCCATATGGGCGAGCAATTGGGATAGGGTTTTACACAATTTATGTGGGCTTTCGTACAAAATCGCCGTGTGGGGATTGTCGGCCAAAAACTCCAGTCGTGCTACGCGCCCTTTTTTTGGGGGCAAAAACCCCTCAAAATGAAACCGATCGCTGGGCAAACCACTTTGTACCAATGCCGGAATCAAGGCTGTTGCACCGGGTAGGCATTCGACCTCAATGGCTTCGGCCAAGGCCGCGCGGACCAACAAAAATCCGGGATCTGAAATGCCGGGGGTTCCTGCATCCGAAATCAGGGCGATTTCCTGTCCTTGTTTGAGTAGGGCAACAACGCCATCGACCTTTTGATGCTCGTTGTGCATATGAAAACTCTTTAGGGGGGTAGCAACCGCATAGTGCTGCATCAATCGACTACTGGTACGGGTGTCTTCAGCCAATATAAGATCGACTTTCTTTAAGACTTCTACGGCGCGGTAGGTCAGGTCTCCCAGGTTGCCAATTGGTGTCGGTACAAGATACAGTGCCATGATTATAGCGGTTAATTACAGTGGTTTTTGTTTGCCATTTTATTCCGAAAAAAACGTTTTGATGATGGTGACAAATCGTGCCGCCACCGCTTCTTTTCCTTCCCAATTGTTATATTCTTTTTTGACCAAATGTTCCAACATATAATCCGCTTCTTCCCAAGAGGTCATCGAACTGATTTGCTGAAGAACTCTTTCGTATTCTTTTAGATTTTGATCAAAAAGATGTTGCACAAAAGATAAGCGGTCATTCAAGTCTATTTTAAGGGTTTTCGAATAGTGGTCGTTGATGTTTTCTTTTTGCTTCTCCTCTTGATTGGAGACTGTAGTATGCGGTTCTTTTTTTACAAATCTAAGGGATTCTACTGGCTCAAAAAGAGCGGCTGCCGGAGCTGCTTCCGGCATTTCGTCGACCAGATTTTTAATGGTGTCCATCAGGGGAGGAACTTCGTTGTGTTGTTCTTCGGGGGGAGTAATACCGGGTCTTTTGTCGAGGTCAAAGGTGTTGAGGGTTTGTTCAATTACTTGCTCTTGCCCTTGTTGAGCGGGGGTGTTGCTTAGGTTTTGATGTTGCAAAACCACCGAAAGTTCGTATATTTTTTGAAGTTGTTGGTGCAGCTGAGCATCATCGGTGAGTGATTGTTCGGTGATTTGTTGGGCCAAATCCTGGATGAGGGATTGTATTTTTTTACGCATGGAAAATAACTTGAGTCAAATGATTAGTTTTGATACCTTTGTTTACAAGGGAAGACTCGTTTAAAATTACAAAATGTTTTTAGAAAACACGGTCAATCAAAAAGAACAATTCGGATGGATAGAAGTCATCTGTGGATCGATGTTTTCGGGAAAAACGGAAGAACTCATACGCCGACTGAAACGCGCCCAATTTGCCCAACAGAAAGTCGAAATTTTTAAACCTGCTATCGACGTGCGTTATGACGATAATTTGGTCACTTCCCACGACCAAAACCAAATTCCATCTACCCCGGTACCGGCTGCAGCCAACATTGCCATTCTGGCTTCGGGCTGTGATGTGGTAGGCATCGACGAGGGGCAGTTTTTTGACGATGAAATTGTCAAAGTGTGTAATGATTTGGCCAACCGAGGTATACGGGTCATTGTAGCGGGATTGGATATGGATTTTAAAGGAAATCCCTTTGGGCCAATGCCCGCTTTGATGGCAACCGCCGAATATGTGACCAAAGTACATGCTGTGTGTACACGTACCGGAAACCTGGCGCAATACAGTTTTAGAAAATCAGCGACCGATGACCTTGTACTCTTGGGCGAAAAAGAGGCCTATGAGCCGCTGAGTCGAGCGGCTTTTTATAAAGCCACCCAACAACAGCTCGAAGCCAAAAATAAATCCAAAACCTAAGCTTTCCCCATTGAACTTCTTACGCATCGACCCCAACGCTTTAGCCCATAATTTTAACCAAATCAAAACCAAATTGCCCGCATCAACCCGGGTGATAGCAGTGGTAAAAGCCAACGCCTATGGCCATGGCGCGGTGGAAGTTGCCCGACAACTGGTCGCTTTGGGAGCCGATTATTTGGCCGTGGCCTATGCCCAAGAAGGGCAGGTTCTTCGTCAGGCAGGCATCACATTACCCATAATGGTATTTTATCCCCAGCCTGACAGCTTTCAACGCATTATCGATCAAAAACTCGAACCGGTATTGTACAACAAAGATGTATGGAAGCAATTTAACGCCCTGTTGACTAGTGGGCAAAAACCATACCCAGTTCATATAAAATACAACACCGGCCTAAACCGGATAGGTTTTGCCCCCGAAGAAACGGAGTGGGTTATTGAAGCGGCCCAAACACCACCGGTTCGACTGATTAGTGTTTACTCACATTTGGGCGAGTCCGAAGGGCAACGACCGCACAAGGGTAGTGATCGTCAAATCAGCTCGTTTTTAAGCATCAAACAAAAGCACGAAAAAGACACCCACCATCAACCGTGGTTTCATTTACTCAACAGCTCTGGAATCTTTAACTATCCCGAGCTTCATTTGGACGCTGTGCGCTGTGGTATAGGGCTTTACGGTTTTGCCAATCATACCAAATGGGACCGTGAGCTTAGGCCCATCGCCCGTTTAGAAAGTCAAATCGTTCAAATCCATACTTTACAAAAAGGAGAAACGGTGGGGTACAACCAAGGGTGGACAGCTCCCCATACGTGTCGGGTAGCCACTCTTCCGCTAGGCCATGCCGATGGAATAGGGAGGCATTTTGGTGGGCAGAAAGCGGTGGTCTATCTAGGCAAGCATAAAGTACCCATATTGGGCAATATTTGTATGGATATGTTGATGATCGATATTAGTGCAATTTCCTGTCAATTGGGGGATCGGGTAGAATTTTTTGGTGTTGAGCAAACTGCGGCAGACTTTGCTGCTGCAGGCCAAACCATTAGCTATGAACTTTTGACTGGCTTAGGCCCACGAATCCAACGAATATGGGAGGCGTTATAGGTATCACAAAACCCAGCCTTTTTGAGATAAACTGCACGGGGGTTTGTCTGCGTGGGATTTAGCCCTATTTTTGCCGAAAATTTATATCCTATGAAAGTCGCTGTTGTAGGTGCTACAGGAATGGTGGGTACAGTCATGTTGCGGGTCTTGGAAGAACGCCAATTCCCTATAACCGAACTGTTGCTCGTGGCCTCCGAACGATCGGAGGGAAAGACCCTTATGTTTAAAGGCAAAGCCCATCAGGTGATTGGTTTGGAAGCGGCAGTAGTCGCCCAACCCGACCTGGCGCTTTTTTCGGCCGGTGGCCAAACATCGCTGGAGTGGGCCCCTCGTTTTGCAGCAGTAGGAACTACCGTGGTTGACAACTCCTCGGCTTGGCGAATGGAACCTACTGTTCCCTTGATTGTCCCGGAAATTAACGCAGCGGTACTTCAGCCTACAGACAAAATCATTGCAAACCCCAACTGTTCGACGATTCAAATGCTTGTTGCATTGGGGCCGATTCATAAAAAATACGGGATTACCCGTTTGGTGATTTCGACCTATCAGTCGATTACCGGTACTGGGGTAAAGGCTGTGCAACAACTCGAAAATGAATACTTAGGCCTAGCTACCGACATGGCTTATCCTTATCCCATCCACCGAAACGCGCTTCCCCATTGCGATGTTTTTCAGGAGGGGGGTTATACCAAAGAAGAACTAAAACTGGTCAATGAAACCCATAAAATTTTGGGTGATAATTCGATTGGAATTACGGCAACAGCAGTGCGTATCCCCGTGGTGGGGGGCCACAGCGAATCGGTCAACGTACAACTAAAAAATCCCTTTGAGGTGTCCGATATTCAGCAATTGCTCCACCAAAGCCCTGGAGTGGTGGTGCAAGATCAGCCGGAGACCAACACCTACCCCATGCCGATTTATGCCGAAGGAAAAGATGCGGTTTTTGTAGGGCGTATCCGCCGAGATTTTTCACAACAAAACACCTTTAACATTTGGATTGTGTCAGACAACTTGCGAAAGGGCGCAGCGACCAACACCATCCAAATCGCTGGATACTTGCACCAAAAAGGCTGGATCGGAGAATAAGTTTTTGTATTTTAGGTTTTTAAACCGCTTTTAAAAACCCAGAAAATGAATACAAAGCCTTATTTACTTACCCTGTTCGCAGGCCTTATCATGGCGTGCCAAAACACAACGACCATCAGCTATCCCACCACCGCCAAAAAGCCTGTAACCGACCGCTATTTTGAAGTCGATGTGGAAGACCCTTACCGCTGGTTGGAGGATGACAACAGCGAGGAAACCGCCGATTGGGTGGCTGCCCAAAACGACGTAACCTTCGATTACCTCGACAAAATCCCCTATCGCGAACAACTTAAAAACCGCATCGAGCAACTCTGGAATTATGAGAAAGTTACCGCCCCCTACCAAGAGGGCGATTATACTTACTACCGAAAAAATTCGGGCGTACAAAATCAGTATGTCGTCTACCGACAAAAAGAGGGGGGAGTCGAAGAAGTATTTTTGGACCCCAATACTTTCTCTGAAGACGGAACCACCTCTTTGGCCGGATTGCAATTTTCCAAAGACGGTTCCCTAGCCGCCTATACGATATCCGAAGGAGGGAGCGATTGGCGTAAAGTGATAGTGATTGATACGGATACCAAAGAAATTATTGAAGACACCCTGGTTGATGTCAAATTTAGTGGGACCCAATGGAAAGGCAATGAAGGCTTTTTCTATTCGAGCTATGACAAGCCCGACGGCAGTGTATTATCGGCCAAAACCGACCAACACAAGCTGTATTTTCATCAATTGGGAACACCCCAATCGGCCGATGTACTCGTCTTTGGTGGGACAGCAGCACAAAAACACCGCTATGTGGGCGCGCAGGTGACCGAGGATGGACGCTATCTTATGATATCGGCTTCCAACAGCACTTCGGGGAATGCACTTTACCTTAAAGACTTGAGTCGTAAAAATGCACCCTTAGTGACTATGGTCGATCATGAAGAATACGACACCTATATGCTACACAGCCAAGGGGACACGTTTTATTTGGTGACTAACAAAGAAGCACCCAACCAAAAAGTAGTGACTGCTACCGCACAAAAACCTGCTCATACGGATTGGGTCGATTTTATTCCCGAAACCGAACATGTTTTGAGTGCCAGTTACGGAGGAGGTTATTTTTTTGCCCGCTATATGATTGATGTGGTCTCCAAAGTATATCAATATTCGGCAACGGGCGAAGCAATGGGTGAGGTTCCACTTCCGGGTATCGGCAGTGTAGGAGGCTTTAGCGGAAAAGAGGAAGACAAAACCTTGTACTTTTCTTTTTCCAATTATTACAGCCCGGGCATCATTTACCGTTACGACCCCAAAGCACAGACCAGTACGGTCTATTGGCAACCGGATATAGACTTTAATCCCGATCATTATACCTCATCACAGGTGTTTTATACCTCTGCAGATGGCACCAAGATCCCGATGATTATTACCCACAAAAAAGGGATTGAATACAACGGTAAAAACCCTACGATTTTATATGGTTATGGAGGGTTTAATATCAGTTTACGTCCCGGTTTTAGCATCACCAATGCCGTTTGGATGGAGTTAGGAGGAGTGTAGGCAGTACCCAATCTTCGGGGTGGAGGTGAATATGGAAAAGCCTGGCACGATGCCGGAACCAAAACCCAAAAGCAAAACGTATTTGACGATTTTATCGCAGCAGCAGAATACCTGATTGCCGAGCAAATTACCTCGCCCGACTTTTTGGCCATTCGCGGAGGATCAAATGGAGGTCTTTTGGTCGGTGCGACCATGACCCAACGTCCTGAGCTGATGAAAGTAGCCTTACCCGCAGTGGGTGTACTCGATATGTTACGTTACCACACCTTTACCGCTGGGGCAGGATGGGCGTATGACTATGGTACAGCCGAAGAGTCTAAAGAAATGTTTGAATACCTTAAAGGCTATTCACCGGTACACAATGTGACCGCTGGGACCCAATATCCGGCTACATTGATTACTACCGGTGACCACGACGATCGTGTGGTGCCGGCGCATTCTTTTAAATTTGCTGCAGAGTTACAAGACAAGCACAAGGGGCAAAATCCCGTGCTTATCCGTATCGAAACCAATGCCGGTCACGGGGCAGGAACCCCGGTTTCTAAAAGAATTGAACAAACAGCAGACATTTTTGGGTTTACCCTATACAATATGGGAATAATGCGCTTACCCGAAAAACAAACGCCTAAGATCAAAGGATAATTACCCGAGGGAAATAGATGTCACTAAACTAGTCCATCTTAAAATCCTCCATAAACTTGGTGGTATAGTTCCCGGCGACATAGTCGGGATGATCCATCAGTTTTCGGTGGAAGGGGATGGTTGTTTTGATGCCTTCGATGACAAATTCATCCAGTGCACGGCGCATTTTGTTAATGGCTTCTTCACGGGTTTGCGCAGTAGTAATCAATTTGGCAATCATCGAGTCGTAATAAGGCGGGATGACATAGCCACTATACACATGGGTGTCTAGTCGTACCCCGTGCCCTCCGGGGAAATGGAGCGTTTCGATCCGCCCGGGGCTGGGTCTAAAGTCGTTGTAAGGGTCTTCGGCATTGATTCGGCATTCGATGGAGTGGAGCTTGGGGGTATAGTTTTTTCCTGAAATAGGAATTCCAGCAGCGACTTTGATTTGTTCACGAATCAGGTCATAATCAATCACTTGTTCGGTGATGGGATGTTCTACCTGTATACGTGTATTCATTTCCATAAAATAGAAGTTTTTGTGCTTGTCCACCAGAAATTCTACGGTTCCGGCACCTTCGTATTTGATGTATTCTGCTGCTTTGACGGCAGCTTCGCCCATTTTATCCCGTAGGGCTTTGGTCATAAAGGGCGATGGGGTTTCTTCGGTCAGTTTTTGATGGCGTCTTTGCACTGAGCAATCTCTTTCGGATAGGTGACAGGCTTTGCCAAAAGTATCTCCGACAATTTGTATTTCAATATGTCTCGGCTCTTCAATAAGCTTTTCCATATACATCCCATTGTTTCCAAAGGCTGCTGCTGCCTCTTGTCGAGCACTTTCCCAAGCTTTTTGGAGGTCGGCAGCTTTCCAAATGGCGCGCATTCCTTTTCCTCCGCCCCCGGCGGTGGCTTTGAGCATAACCGGATAGCCAATTTCTTTGGCGATTTCTTTGGCGTGATCCAATGAATCGATTAATCCGTCTGAACCCGGAATGGTGGGCACGCCTGCGGCTTTCATGGTTTCTTTTGCGGTGGCCTTATCACCCATTTTATCAATCATCTCTGCATCGGCCCCGATAAATTTGATGGCATGTTCTTGACAGATTTTAGAAAACTTTGCGTTTTCGGACAAAAAACCATAGCCCGGGTGGATGGCATCTGCATTGGTGATTTCTGCCGCAGCAATGATATTGGCTATTTTTAGGTAAGAGTCGGTACTACTGGGCGGACCTATACAGACCGCTTCATCGGCAAAGCGAACATGCAGGCTTTCGACATCGGCGGTCGAATAGACCGCAACGGTTTTGATGCCCATTTCTTTGCAAGTTCTAATGACCCGCATAGCGATTTCTCCGCGGTTGGCAATGAGAATTTTTTTAAACATAAAATGTTTGGTTTAAGAGGGGTCGATTAAAAATAGGGGTTGATCGAACTCGACCGGTGAAGCATCGTCTACCAAGATTTTGACGATTTTACCGCTGTGTTCAGATTCGATTTCATTAAAGAGCTTCATGGCTTCGATCACACACAAAACATCACCCTGACCCACGGTTTGCCCAACCTCGACAAAGTTAGGCTTGTCGGGAGAGGGTTTGCGGTAGAAGGTTCCTATGATGGGGGATTTTATGGTGATTAGATTGTCGGCTGGGGGAGCTTCAGCGGATTTTTCTTCAGTAGCCGGGCTAGCTGCTGGAGCGGGGGCTGCGGCAGGTGCAGAGGGTGCAGGAGCAGCCGGCAAGTGTTGCACGATGGTTTGCTGTTCTGGAACAATCTGGTCTGCAGCAGTTTTGATGGTGATTTTAAAATCCTCCATTTCGAGTTTCACTTCGTGTGCGCCTGACTTGGCGACGAATTTGATGAGGTTTTGAATTTCTTTTATGTCCATATTTTCATTTGTTTCTAGTTATAGGCCCAGGTGATTAATGCAGCTCCCCAGGTGAATCCTCCACCAAAGGCTGCGAGCACTAATTTATCGCCTTTTTTTAAATCGGCCTCAAAATCATGCAAAAGCAAGGGGAGGGTTGCGGCGGTAGTATTGCCGTAATCGCTGATATTCATTAGTACTTTTTCTTCTTCCAGTCCCATTCTTTTGGCGGTAGCCTCAATGATTCGTTGGTTGGCTTGATGCGGAACGAGGAACTTCAGGTCCTTGTTGGTCAGTTGGTTGCGTTTCATGATTTCGGTTCCGACATCGGCCATGGCTGAAACGGCATACTTAAAAACGTTTTTTCCGTCTTGGTATAGGTAATGCCATCCTTTTTCGAGGGTCGAGGTTGAGGTTGGATGGAGGGAACCGCCAGCTTTCATGTTTAAATAATCACTTCCTTTACCATCGGACCTAAAATATTCATCTTCCCATCCATATTCATTGTCGCTGGGTTCCATTAGGGCAACTCCACCACCGTCTCCAAAGATAATACATGTCGTTCGGTCTTTATAATCTACGATGGAAGACATTTTATCGGCCCCAATGACCAATACTTTTTTATAGTGTCCCGCAGCGATTTTTCCCGCTGCGACAGACAAAGCGTATAAAAAACCCGAACAAGCGGCTTGGAGGTCGAAAGCAAAGGCGTTGGTTGCTCCAATTTGGCTAGCAACATAGGGTGCTGTGGATGATACCTGTAGGTCTGGAGTGATGGTGGCAAGGATGACCATGTCTATGGTTTTGGGGTCTAATTGGGTTTTTTCAATCAGGTTTTCGCAGGCTTTGATGGCCAAGTATGAGGTCGCTTTTTTGGGGTCTTTAAGGATTCGTCGCGCTTCGATTCCCGTTCGACTTTTGATCCACTCGTCGGTGGTGTCCACCATTTTTTCAAGATCGTGGTTGGTGAGTCGTGTGTCGGGGACATATCCTCCTACAGCGGTAATTGCGGCTTTTATTTGACCCGGTCTGCGAACAATCATAGTGGTGTATTGTTTTGGAACAATAACTCAAGTTGTGAAGATAACGGTTTTTTAAAAAACGGCCGTAAACATAAAAAACCCTCTGAAACAGAGAGTTTTAGATGAATTTATAGGAGTTTTCTTAGGCTTCAGCAGTGGCTGTATTGTCAATGAGCACTTGTCCTCTGTAGTAGAGTTTCCCCTCGCTCCAGTGGGCGCGGTGATAGAGGTGTGGTTCTCCAGTAGCACTGCATGTACCTATTTGAGGAGTACTCGCTTTGTAATGCGTTCTTCGCTTGTCTCTCCTTGTTTTGGAAATTTTTCTTTTAGGATGTGCCATCAGTATGTAATTTTATTTTTACAATAATTTTTTCAATGTATCCCAACGCGGATCGGTCTGATCGTTTGTTGAGGGGGGTTGTGCTTTGGGTGCGAGACTTTTTAATTTTTCTACGATGTCTGATTGGAGTGTTCCATCGGCCACTTGGGGATGAATTTTTTTGGAAGGAACAGCCAGTATAATCATTTCATAAATTTGCTGGGCGACATCTATTTGATAACTACCATGGGGTAATATCAGGATTTCATCGCTTGGGCTTTCAAGGCTACTTCCAAATTTGACGACCAGGTCCATTTTGGGGCTGATCGGTAGGTCAAATAATTCTGTGCTAATATCACAAGGGACTTCAACAATGCCTTGACCCCAAAAGTGAAGCTCCAAAAGATGTTCTTTTTTAATCATCTCTAGGGTTATCTGAACGTTAACCTTAGAAAAATCAAAATAATCACGTGTCTCAAAGAACGTTTGCTCAATGGTGTACTCAAAGCGATGCTGCCCATTTTTCAAGCCCACAAAGGGTATGTTGTATTCTGACGGCATAGCCTCGCACTAATTGAGCAGGCAAATTTAATAAAAAATAAGAGACAGCCACCTTTGCCAACAAAAATTTATTGCCTGGAAGCCTTATTAGTCAGCGTCTTGCTGCTCTGCCTGTCGCTGTAATACAATATTTTTGGCCGCAAAGAGGGCCTCTACAAAAGAACTCGAATCGGCGATTCCCTGGCCGGCAATCTCAAAGGCGGTCCCGTGGTCTGGGGATGTCCGTACCCTATTTAGCCCTGCTGTAAAATTGACCCCCTTCCCAAAAGAAAGGGTTTTAAAAGGAATTAGCCCTTGGTCATGATACATGGCCAATACCGCATCAAAACCAGTATGGGTAGCTGCTCCAAAAAAGCTATCTGCGGCATAGGGTCCATATACTAGGCGCCCTTCTTGTTGAAAACGCGCTAAAGTCGGCCGAATGATTGTATCGTCTTCATCACCTATCACCCCGTGGTCGCCATTATGTGGGTTGAGTCCCAACAGGGCAATTTTGGGTTTGGTGATGCCAAAATCTTGTTGAAGACTGGCCAGGAGTTGATTGATTTTTTGGGAGAGTAAGGTTTCATTAAGGGTTTGAGCAACTTGCTGCAGCGGAATATGATCGGTCAGCAAGGCAATACGCAAGGAGTCACTGATCATAAACATTAAAGCCTTTCCGTCTAGGGCTTGGCTTAAATAATCGGTATGCCCCGGAAACGTAAATTCGTCACTTTGTATGGCTTGTTTATGAATAGGAGCAGTAACCAGGGCATCTATATCTCCATTTTTAAGCGCTTGTGTCGCTTCTTTGAGCGAGGCAACGGCCAAAGCACCGCTTTCTGCGCTAATGGTTCCAAAAGCTTGACTAAAAGAAGGCGCTTCAATTTCGATTACATTGAGCTTACCCCGTTTGATATTCTGTACCGTTTTGACCCAATACAGCGCACAATCCAGTTTAAAATGGTCGTGTTGGGCTTGCACTACAGCCTTGGGCGCAAATAACACGGGTGTAAAAAAATCGAACATGCGTTTGTCCTCAAAAGATTTTAAAATAATCTCTAGTCCGATGCCGTTGGCATCGCCCATTGAAATTCCCAAGGTTAATTTTTGTGTGGACGGCATATCGCGTTTTTAATTGTATTTTTGCTGACAAAGGTAACTAAATAAGTCCATGTTTACAGGAATCATCGAAGCCTTTGGCCGTGTCGAAAGTCTTGAAAAAGAAGGGGATAATCTCCACCTTACTTTGACCAGTGATTTGGCCCCGGAACTAAAAATCGACCAATCCTTAGCCCATAATGGTGTATGCTTAACGGTAGTTGCGGTAAACAATACTACATACACGGTGACCGCCATCAAAGAAACGCTGGACAAGACCAATTTAGGTGAATTAAAACAAGGCGCACTGGTAAACCTTGAACGCGCCATGAAATTGGGTGCCCGATTGGATGGACACTTGGTCCAAGGCCATATTGATCAGGTGGGTTTTTGTACCCAAGTGGAGGAAGAAAATGGGAGTTGGCGGTTTCAATTTCAATACGACCCTGCTGCCCAAAACATGACCATCGAAAAGGGTTCAATCACCGTCAACGGAGTGAGCCTAACCGTGGTCGATGCCAGAAAAGACGAATTTTCGGTGGCCATAATCCCATACACCTACCAACACACCAATTTTCATCAAATCTCCCAAGACACCAAGGTCAATTTGGAGTTTGATCTTGTAGGGAAGTACATCAGCAAGATGTATAATTACTTTGGAAAATAATAAATTCTAAAAAAAAAGGGTATATTGAGATAACTAAATTGAATAGTTATGAATACACTTGAATTAACGACTATATTACTTCTATTAGCATCATTATTTTCAATAATTAATCTGAGAGTTTTAAAATTACCTCAAACAATTGGATTGATGGTCCTAGCAATTTTTTTATCAGCTATGGTAATGATTCTAGGATTTTTTAATTCAAATTTTTTAGAAACTGCAACTCGTATAACTACTGATTTTGACTTCAGTGTTTTATTAATTGACATCATGCTTCCTTTTTTATTATTTGCCGGGGCTATTAGTGTTAATGTTCATGAGCTATTGAAAGACAAGGTGACTATATTGTTATTGGCCAGTTTTGGTGTAATTTTTTCGACTTTAGCTGTAGGCTCTGGACTATTTTGGCTTATTAATCTTCCAGTTTTTAATTCTCAAATACAACTTCAATTTGTAGACTGTCTATTATTTGGAGCTTTAATAGCACCAACCGATCCAATTGCTGTATTAGCAATGGTGAAAAAAATGAATTTATCATCAATCACGGAAACTAGAATTGCCGGTGAATCATTATTTAACGATGGAATTGGAGTAGTTGTTTTCCTCACTCTTCTAAGCATGAAAGTTAGCGGCGTTGAAAACATTACATTACAATCAGTAGGTAGTTTATTCCTTACAGAAGTTGTCGGAGGTGTTGTTTTAGGTGCGATTATAGGGTTTCTTGGCCTTAAGCTTGTTAAATATATAGAAAATGAACATATAGAACTTGAAGTATTAATTACTCTTGCTTTAGTGTTATTAGTACCAGTGATTTCCCATAAATTCCATTTTTCTGCAGTATTAGGTGTAGTTGTTATGGGATTATTTCTTAATCAAAATATTGACATGGACACCAAAAAAGAAGGTCTTCAAAGAGCCATGGGTGATTATGTTTATAAATTTTGGCATTTAATAGATGAGACATTAAATGCTATACTTTTTATTTTGATTGGACTTGAAATCATTCCAATTCTCCAATCATTCAATTCTTATTATCTAATAATAATTCCAGCAATTATAATAATAGTTGTTGTTTCAAGAGGGATTGGAGTATTTGTACCCATTAAGTTATTATCCATAAAAAAAACTTTCGAAAAAAAGACTGCACTAATTATAACGTGGGGAGGTCTTAGGGGTGGTTTAAGTATAGCTCTCGCTTTGAATTTACCAGATTCATTGGGCTCAGGAAAAGATTTAATCCTTATTATTACCTACGGTGTTGTGCTTTTCACAATTTTAGTTCAGGGATTAACATTAAAAAAAATAGTGGAATAAAATTTAATTTTTTTAAACAATCGCTACCTTTGAGAAGAAGTGTTTAGGCTGTGACAACAGCAAAGTCTAACTAAAGTAGAAAGGAGGTGTCTTATGTCTTATGATCAACATTTAGGGAATGCATCCAGACAGCAGATGCCTTTTGGTCCGCTGTTTTAACATTCCTTATCTACTATGAGAAGCAGGTCGATGGGCCTGCTTTTTCTTTTTTTAGCTGTATCTTTATAGAACGTAATTTAGCCATCATGAAACAGATTCCCAAATTAGACCTTCAGCAATACATCCAAGGGGATACTGCGGCCCAAAAGCAATTTGTCGCCGACCTTGGAAACGCTTTTACAGAAATTGGATTTGTGGCCCTAAAGGGGCACTTGTTATCCCCGAATTTACAAGAAAATCTCTATACCCAAATCAGGGCCTTTTTTGACCTTCCTTTTGAGGTGAAAAAAAAATATGAGATCGAAGACATCGGAGGACAGCGTGGCTATACGTCTTTTGGAAAAGAAACGGCCAAAGGACGAACCACTGCCGATTTGAAAGAGTTTTGGCATTTTGGCCAGTATGTAGAAGATGCTCCAGCATTGGCGGCAAGCTACCCCGAAAATGTTTGGGTCGATGAATTGCCCAAATTCAATACCATCGGGAAAGAGACCTATCAACAATTGGAAGCAACCGCGGCTTATGTTCTACAAGCATTGGCAGAATTTCTCGATCTTGAAACGGATTATTTTAATCCTTTTATCAAAAATGGAAACTCCATTCTCCGCCCCATTCATTACCCACCCATCACCGAAGAGCCCAAGGATGCGGTGCGTGCAGCGGCCCACGGCGACATCAACCTCATTACCTTATTGATGGGGGCCCAAGGAGCCGGGTTACAGGTCTTAAACAATCAAAACGAATGGATCGATGCGCTGGCAGCACCAGACGAATTGATGATAAATGTGGGGGATATGCTCTCCAGACTGACCAACAACCGGCTTAAATCGACCATTCACAGGGTGGTCAACCCACCGCGTGAAGAATGGGGAAAATCGCGTTTTTCGATTCCATTTTTTATGCATCCCATCTCTGAGATGCCTCTCAATTGCCTTCCCAATTGCGTAGATGATTTACACCCCAAAGGGTTTGATGATATCACCGCCGGCGCCTATCTCGAAGAAAGATTGATCGAATTGGGCCTTAAAAAGAAGTAGCCTTTTCTCTTTCGTAGGCCAATACGGCACGGCCCAAAGCTCCTAAAAAAGGAAAACCAAGGGTGTCGTATTCGTAGTTATCATCATTAAAAATTTGATTGTCATTTACAAACACCGTAGCGGTAAGCAAAAAAGCAATTCCCTCTTGCTCACTAACGATATAGGCCGTGTCAGTTAGTGTTCCGTAGGCATCACCAACTTTGTTATAAATACGTATTTGTCCATCCATTTTTCCAGGCGTATCGCCATAAATCAAAAATTTGACGTAGCTGTCATAATAGCCATCCACTTCAGTGTATTTGGGTGCCTCGCTTTCTAGGGTGTGACGACTCATCCAGTAGCGGACAAATGCATAGTCGGCCGAGTCTAGATCAAAGCGTTCTTCGGGGGCGAATAGTTCAGGGAAAATCACCCGTTGTACAATACCCTGTAGATCGAGGATCGAAATTCTGTTTTTCTTCGAAAAATCCATAGGCTCATCGATACGTTGGCCCTTGTCCATATATCCAATCCCCGTTTGTACGTCTTTAAGCCCTTGGTTGGTTCGGTCAAAAGAGGATTGTAGCGCAATTTGGTGGTAGACTGTGTCCTTGTCCTTTAAAAAAGCGTATTCCCAGGTGGATTGATTGTCGGCCCCAAACAAAAACTTATGGTGGATTTGGGTATTTTTTAATCCTTTATTGGCCAAGGCATCATTGATTGCATCGGTTCCCAGAAAATCAAACAAATAATTGTAAGCATCATTGTCGCTGACCAAAAATATCTTTTTAATCAGATGTGCAATGGTGAGCACTCCATCGGGATGTGTGCTGTCTTTTTGGGCGATATAAACCCCTGTTTTGGGATCGATAATATGAAAGGGCGTAGTGGTGGTGATGTCCACCCCTTGGCGTTGTAGTGATTTAATTTTTTCTAAGGTCAATAAGACTATGGGTAGCTTGGCCGTACTAGCCGGATAAAAATAGCGCCCTTCGTCCAGTCCGTAGGTCCAGGTTTTGAATTGGGGTGTGCCTATGGAGCTGGTGTCGATTTGTGTGTAGGCAATTTGTACCCGATGTTTGTCTAGCGCTTTGACAATGTTTTGAATGCCCGGGTCTTCGCTAGCCATGATTTTTTCAAGCGGGTTGGCGGGTGCGCATGCACTTAAGAGCACCAAAACGAGTGTAACTTTGAGGGAAGTAAAAAAAGAGTTCATGAATATCTTCTTATTTGGGAATTAAACAAAAGAATGCTTTAAATTAAAAAAAAGAGTACTATTGCAAAAAATTTAAGCGATGGAAACGCCCATAACGATCGGAAATCAAGAATGGTGTGCTTTTGAAGCACTCAATATTCCTGCGATTAAAGCACGGATAGACTCAGGTGCCAAAACCTCGTCGATACAGGCCCTAAACGTCAAAAGAATTTTTGTCAATGGCGTGGCCTGGGTAGAGTTTGAAGTCAATCCGGTGCAAGACAACCGCAGTTTGACGGTCAAGTGCAAAGCAAAAGTAATCGACAGCCGAATGATCAAAAGTTCTTCGGGCATATCGGAACGACGCTATGTCATCAAAACCAATGTCCGTTTGGGCACACATGAGTTTCCAATAGAATTGACCCTGTCCAACCGCGACCAAATGGACTACCGGATGTTATTGGGGCGTCAAGCCATGGAGTCGTTCATCATCAATCCCTCTAAAAGTTTTTGTTTGGGCGATTACAGCCCCACGGAGGTACGCTCGTTTTACAAGCATTTGATTAAGAAAAAATCGGGCCTCAAACTGGCCCTATTGGCCACCAATAAAGATTTGTACAGCAATCAACGGATCATGGAAGCCGCCCAAGCCCGTGGGCATGAAATTCAGTTTCTCAACATCCAGTATTGTTATATGCACATGGATGCTGCCAAACCAGGGGTGCGTTATCGAGGAGGGAGCAACTTAGAAGACATTGATGCGGTAATCCCACGGATACGCCCCAGCATGACGTTTTATGGTTGCGCCCTGTTACGACAGTTTAGCGGTATTGGTACCTATTGCTTGAATACGGCAGAGTCCATTGCCCAATCACGCGACAAGCTGCATTCGTCACAAATCTTTACAGCCAAAGGAATCAATACGCCGGTCACCGGTTTTGCCAAATCACCCTTAGACACCAAAGACATTATTTCTATGGTTGGGGGTGCACCGCTGATAATAAAGTTGTTGGAGAGTACCCAAGGAAAAGGGGTGGTTTCTGCAGAAACTAACAAGGCTGCCGAAAGTGTTATCAACGCCTTTCGAAGTCTTAATGCCAATATATTGGTGCAGGAATTTATCAAAGAAGCTCAGGGAAAAGATATTCGTTGTTTTGTGGTCAATGGAAAAGTGGTGGCTTCGATTCAACGTCAGGCAGCCGTGGGTGAGTTTCGTTCAAATTTGCATCAGGGAGGGGTTGCGTCCAAAGTCAAAGTAACCGTTGAAGAAAAACGTTTAGCCGTCCGTGCAGCCAAAGTATTTGACCTGGCCGTAGCCGGTGTAGACATCATTCGATCCAACAAAGGTCCGTTGGTGCTAGAGGTAAACTCTTCTCCCGGACTAGAAGGCATCGAAAACGCGACAGGAAAAGACCTCGCCAATCAAATGATTATAGCCATAGAAAAAAAGCTCGGCTATAAAGTTTAGTGTGTTTGGGACTTAAAGGCTTTTAATTTTTCTGTCAGTTCAGGAACCACCTTAAAAGCATCGCCAACTACTCCATAATCTGCAGCCTTAAAAAAGGGTGCTTCAGGGTCGTTGTTAATCACCACTTTAACTTTTGAGGCATTGATACCGGCCAAATGTTGAATGGCTCCCGATACACCAATGGCAATATAAAGGTTAGAGGCGACGGGTTTTCCGGTTTGTCCAACGTGTTCGCTATGTGGCCGCCATCCCATATCAGAAACGGGTTTGGAACATGCGGTAGCGGCGCCAAGGGTTTCGGCTAGGTCTTCGATGAGGTGCCAGTTCTCAGGGCCTTTCAGTCCACGCCCACCCGAAACAACGATGTCTGCATCGGCAATGGCCACTTTACCGGTTACTTTTTCTACACTTGTACTTTGTACAGGATCCGGGTCGAGGGTCAATTCTAGGGTTTCGATTACCGGTTGTGAAGGCTTTTCATGTAAACCAAAGGAGTTGTTCGCCAAGCCGATGATATTG
>Ga0255754_10000152_pt1 | contig 52625 bp, 44 predicted proteins | sample 101ome_22_FD_179954 | JGI IMG/M metagenome (GOLD analysis project Ga0255754, IMG submission 179954) | Coastal salt marsh microbial communities from the Groves Creek Marsh, Skidaway Island, Georgia - 101412BT metaG (version 2) | ecosystem: Environmental > Aquatic > Marine > Intertidal zone >... | reverse complement strand
CGACGGGGTCGAGGGATAGAGGTGGTTTTGTAATGATAATTCGTTAGATGGTTAGACGAGAACGCGACGGACGGGGGTCGATCGAGCGCGAGCGACTCGTCCTCTCCTTCCCGCGCGGCTCGAGTGAGTCAGTCAGTCAGTCGCAGTCTTATCCCGCGACGAGTGGTGGGATCGTCACTCGGCGACGCCGTTTGAGTACGCGCACGATGACGACGACGACGACGACGGGCATCGCGCGAGGGTTTTCTTCGCGCCGCGCGACGGGGGATCTCCGACGCGCGTCGACGACGACGACGACGAAGAGGATCGCGACAGCGCCTCGCGCGGGTCCCTTTGACTTTCTACAAAATAACAAGGACATCGGTGGACGAGACCCGATGTACGAGCGTCAACAGGAAATCTTGCGCAAGCGCCGGTCCGGGGCGAACCTCTCGAAGGAGGTGAACGAGCGACGGGCCAAGGTGTCGAGGTACATTAACAAAAAGTTACCCGCGGCGGAGCAGGCGAAGATCGACGCGGAGAATAGAAGAAAGGCGAACGCGTTGTCGAAAGAGGCGGTGAAGGGTGGGATTCCGCTCCCGATGGCGTCGTTCGGGATGCCAGAGTTTGACGGGGGCGAGCGGTTCGATCTTCGCGGGAAGTACGTGGATGAGGGGTGGGTGGATCCGGAGGATGCCAAGAAGGGTGGGCTCTTCGGCGGTTTGTTCGGGAAGAAGACGCCGCCGCCGCCCCCGCCGCCGCCGAAAAAGAAGGGATGGTTCAAGTGAAGATACCATCGATAATGCGCGAGCGGTGTAATAATCTAACGACTGTTGTCTCTTCTTATCAAATCTCTGCTGCTAAGTCTAAAATTTGGCGCTCGATGGCGCGCTCTCAACGCCTTCGCTCTTCGACCCACAAAGCGGTGCCTCCTTCGGTACAACCGCTCGCGACGAGCATCATGTTCGGCGCCCACTTGACCGCGGTGGGTAAACCCGCGTGACGCGCGCGCCATTGGGACACGGCAAAGCCGGTGTTGGCGCTCCAGACATGGATGCGAGAGTCGGCGCCGCCGCTTACGACGAATTCGCCGTCGGGAGACCAGCTCGCCTCCATGGGAGTCACCGCGTGCTGCTGCTGACCCGACCCCGGCACCCGAATGCGCATCGTGTGTTCCCCACTGAACGCGTCGAGAATCGTGATGAAATTACCGCTGACGATGAGCAACTTTTTCCCATCTGGCGAAAACTTGACGCACGAAATCGCTGGCGGCGGTTCGTTTGGATTGAAGACGTAGTTACCCGCGTTGTCGTGAAACGCGTCAAACTGCGCGAACGACCCGCGCTCGTACCCAGACACCGGGAACAACTTAACGATCCCATTCCCTTCCGTTACTGCGAACACCTCCCCTTGTGCGTCGTAAGCCACGTACGGAATCGCCGGACACTCATGAATCGCCGCCACGCACTTTGGCGTTCTCAAGTCCCACAACCTCACGGTACGATCCGCGCTCGCCGTCAAAAAGTTATCATTCGTCGCGCACATTGAAATCGACGTGACCGCATCCGTGTGCCCTTTGAAATACCTCAGGTACGTGTTATCGTGCAACGAGTGATACCTCACCGCGTGGTCATCGATCGCAGATTCCCCCGCTCCGCCCTTACTCCTCGAGCTATAGATCACCGCCGCCGCGCTGTGCGTGAAGCACACGTTCGTGCATCCGTACTTTTTACTGTACAACGTCTTTGTCTTCGTCCCAGTGTTCGTGTTATACAGGTGAATAGCGTCGTCGTCGCCCGTGGTCACCAGTGCGTCTTCCGTGTGGTGAAAATCAAGCGCATTCACCGCACCTTCGTGGTCGCGATAAAACCGTCCAGGCGCCATGCGGGAGACGGCGTCGACGTCCAGGGCAACCATGACGACGAATGGATGGTTACTCTGCGTTTCAGTTTTCGGTTCGTTCGCGCTCGATGGTCGATTCGCAGCAACGGGTGCTTTTTGAGGAGGCGAGTTCTTAGGTGTGCCTCCTAGGTATGTCCACGGAGAGGCTCCGTCAATAACAAATGTCAAAGGCAAGGGAAGAGCGTGAGTGTGAAAGGCTATCGAGAAAGTGGCGGCGATGAAATATTTTACTGTATTTTAAGTTTCTTCGGTTTTGATACACAGTGTTTCTTCAAAAAATTATTCCCGCGCGTTTCGCTCTGGCGGCGTTTTCCGCAAACGACTCGTCACGTCTAGAGAAGCGCACGATCATATCACTTTTTGCCAGGTCGGAAGATACCTACAACCATTGCATGATCTCTTTCGTATGGCTCAAGTGTTAACTGCTCTTTTGGCTTGAAGCCTTCTGTTTGCAGCTTCTTGACCTCTCGCGCGAAGACGGCTTCCGGCGCGGCGGTCGAGTCGATGCATGACGCCTTGATGGAAATCATAAAATGACCACCTGCCTTCAAAAAGTAAGAGGCGTTGAGACCGACGATGCGTGCTTGATCTGGCTGGGCGACATCGGCAAAGATAGTGTCCACCATGCCGACGAGCATGCGGTACTTTTGCGGATGACGCGCGTCTTCGATGATGGGGATGACGTTGGTGCGCTTCTTTGCCATGTTGACCAAGTCGCGACCGGAACGGTGAGAAAACTCAACCGCGTAGACGGTGCCTTCCGGACCGACGAGATCAGACATGTGCGAAACAGTCGTACCAGACGCGCCACCGATGTACAAGAGCTTGGTACCCGGCTTGATATGAATGTTGTCCAAACCGCCGAGGATACCGGCGGCAACCTTGGATCTGAACGGGTTCCACACGCGGTATTCTGTCTTTGTGCCGTCAGCCTCATCGACGGAAATGCGCTTCTCACCGTACACGCTCTCGCCAACAACCATATTACGCGTAACGAGCGCGTCTTCCTTGCCACGAGCGACGAAAACGCCTTCGTGACGGTGCTTCTCGACGACCACCTTGGAGCCGCCCTTCATGCCGCCACGACCGCCGCGTCCACCGCGACCGCCGCGTCCGCCACCGCGTCCGCCGCCGCGTCCACCGCCGCGTCCGCCGCCGCGTCCGCCACCGCGTCCACCGCCTAGTCATTCGTACGAAACGTTCCCGTCAGTCTCATGATCACGTGATGAGAAAAAAAACTAAAAGTCTCGCGCGGTTCAGCTCTACTCTGTCCGTCTCCCAGCCGCAGCCGCCGCGCGAGGAAGAATCCGTCGTCCCGACCCGCGGGTCGACGCGTTCGCCGCGGCGTCCACCCTCGCGCGAAGACAAAAACCCGCGTAAAAGAATGATCATCGTCGCATCGCGCGCTCGTCTCGCGTCGTCTCGTACCTCGTCCACCGTCACGGCCGCCGCGTCCACCTCGGCCGCCGGGCGAAAAACCTGCGCGAATTGCGAACACGCCCCGAGCGGGGCACGCGCCGTTGTCAGTCCACGCGTCCGTGAATCGTCACCTCACACAAGCGGAATACACGTCACCGAAATGTTCCCATCGATCGACGTCGACGCCGCGTCGCCAATCCCGTCGGAAGCGACGCCAGTGGGGTGAACGCGACGCCGCATCCGTCTCCCCGGTCCGCCGCCGATCGCTCGCGGGCGCAATTCCCGAATTGGTGCGTCGCGAAACCCGACGAACGCGACACTCGATCGCGGGGCGAACGCGAACGCGGGTCGATCGCGGCGAGGAAAAACGTCGAGCGGGTGTACGCACCGCCGCGGCCGCCGCCTCGTCCCATGGGTGCGCGCATCGTTCACGTGTGCGCGAGTTCGTTTGTGACGGTCGAGCGTCACTTTTCGCTTGACCTTTGGTTGGAATTCGACGGTTTGTGAACCGTCGAATCTGCGAAGGGAGGGAATCCAAAAGTGTCGAAAGTCGAAAGATGGAGACGGACGAAGACGGATGACGCGGGCGAATCGAGCGCACGCGGTTGCGTGCATTGAAATAAAGAAAAGAATACGTATGCGTTCGATTAGACAACGTTCGACCGCGTTTTCGCGCAGCAGTCCGAAAAGGTTTCGGGACGCGACTTTTGAGAAAATTTGACTGGCGCTCGCTCCTTTGCTGATGCCGCTTATTCAATCACCGCGATGCAGTCAATCTCGACGAGCGCGTTAAGCGGAAGCGTCGAAACCGCAACCGTGGCGCGGGTCGGGGCGTTATCGCCAAACTCTGTGTGTGCGTCGCGAGATGCCGGGTCAGTCTACGTGTCCGAAGGATGAGGAAGGACGCGCGCGCGCTTTTTCGAGCCCTTCTTCGCATCACGCACTCTCGCCGTAAATCCCGTTGACAGCCTTGAAGTCATCCATGTTGGCCAAAAAGATGGTGCATCGAACGACGTCATCGAACGACGCGCCGGCGGCTTCGAGAATCGCGCCCATGTTCTTCATGACTTGCGTCGTCTGTTCCTCGATGGTTTCGCCGACCATCTTCATCTCAGTCGTGAGACCGATTTGTCCGGACACGTACACCGTGTTTCCAACCTAAACGCGCGATCGATGACAACGGTCAGTACGGGACGTCGCCTGGAAAACTCTTCGTCGGTTCGTCGTCGCGTACCTTGACGGCTTGGTTGTACGGACCGAGCGCAGACGGAGCCTTATCGGTAGAGATTATTTGCTTCGCCATGGCGCGGACGGTCGTCGAGCGACGGGTCGCGGACGCCCGACGGGCGGACGACGGGGCGATGCGGAGGGTTTGTCTCGCGGCGGAGAGCGTGAAAGCGGACATGGTTGATTCGTGCGGGGGTGAAATGTGAGGGGTGCTGGGATTAGTTTTTGTGTCAAAAAAGAGAGGGGGCCGCCGCTTTGTCTCTCGCTCGCGGGTCGGATGGGTTCGTTTCGTTTCAGTTTTCGTTTTCGTCTTGTACACACACGCGCGTATTAATGATGCGCATTACAGTGATGGTGGTTGATACCTTGAGACATTCAAATGTACACGCGCGGCCAAAGGATGCGCACCAAAGGATGGACTGGCTCGCCGCCGCGACCGTTTGGTTGGTTGGTTGTTACGCCGCCGCGACGTCCTCGCTGGACATCTTTTCGTCGTCGCGAATCAAGTCTTTGAAAACCTTTTCGAGCCAAACCGCCTTGAGACACGATTTAACCACCTGAGTGAAGACGATTGTGAACCACACGCCGGCGACGCCGTAGGTTGGGGCGAGAGCCGCCGCGATGGGCAGTCTGGAAAAGTTGAGAAGAATGGCGATGACGAGCACGGGATACGTGACGCCGGTACCTGTGAAGGCGCCCTCGACGGCGCACTCGAGTGCCATGAAGGAGACGATGGGGAAGTTCCAGTACATGTACTCCACCGCCTTGCCTGCGACTACGGTGTTGGTCGTCAGGAAGGACACGAGGTACGGCGCAAAGGCGATGAAGAAGACGCCAAACGGAATGAGCGCAACGGACGCAATGGCGATGGCATTCCATCCCGCGCCTCTCGCGCGCTTGGCGTTGCGAGCGCCCATCCACTGCCCTACCAGAGTCGACGTACCGATGCGGAAGGCTTCCGTTACGGTGTATGGGATGTTTTCAAACTGTTGTCCGATTCCCATGGCTGTGAGGGCGTACTCGTCCAAACCGGTGAGAATGCGTCCCAAGCCCACGTACACCATGGCGAAGACGATGCCCGCGACGGCGATGGGGGCACCGATGCCTATTATATCCTTCAACGCCTTCATGTTTGGCAGCGTGATCGGTATCTTCACCTCAAAGTCCTTGACGAGCATGCGATAATACAACAAAGCGCCGATACAGTTGGAGATGCTCGTACCCACCGCCGCTCCGGCGACGCCTAGCTTTGGAAACGGCCCAATGCCAAACATGAAGAGCGGATCCAAAACGATGTTGCACACCACCATCAACAGCGTCACCCACAGCGCAGGTTTCATCGATCCGAACCCACGCAACGTCGCCTCTAATATATTACTGAAACACAATCCCACCGCTCCGAGTAACGAAGCCTTGAGATGACTCTGACCGATTGCAAACGTTCCGTCGCACGCGATGCCCAGCGTGGACGTGTACGCCGCCGTAAACGGTACCAACGCCGCCAAACACCCATACGTCACCAAGGCGCCGTATAAACCATCCCTCAACACCGCCCCGACTTCGCTAAACTTCTCCGCACCCACCTTGACGCTCACTCTATTCTGCACCCCGTACGCGACGATGGAACACAACAGGTAGAGCATCCAACCGGCGAACGAGTTTGAACACAACGCGTTGAGCTCGGTGATCCCGAGCTTACCCACCCAAAACGTATCGGTGAGCGGGAAAAGCGAACGCATGAGTCCAATCAGCGTCGTGGGCCATCCGACGTACCACACCGCTCGAGGCGTCGACATTCGTAACAACGGAGGCAACGGCGCGCCAGACGCCGAAACCAAAGCTTCCTCCTCGCCGTATCCGTCGCCGTCCCCATCGCGGTTTCCCACCGACGACCGCGTTCGCACACCCACGCGTCGCGTCACCATCATCACCGACGTCCGCCCCGTCCTCGTCCCCGCCCTCGTCCCCGTCGGACCCGAACTCTTCCTCAACGACGCGCACCGTCCGCGGTGTCCACGCCGTGTCAGCACCTTTCGCCCGCGTCCCGTCGCCCGTTCCCGGGTCACCCACCCCCCGATAGACGTCGAAGTCGACGACGCGCGCGTCATCGCCATCGTCCCCGTCGTCGTCGTTCGTTCGTTCGTTCCACCCCTCGGTGTTCACCGAATCCGAATCGGTACGACGACGAGTGACGGGAACGAACCGACCCGATCGATTCATTCCATTCCATTCCATTCACTCACTCGGTCGTCGTCAAAACTACGCGCGCGCGCGCGCTCGACGAGGGTCGAAAAAGAGAGCCCCCCCCTCGCTCGCGGTGCCCGCGGTGCGCACCGACGGCGCGTCGGGAACGTCGTCGGGTTTCGGGTTTCTTTCGGTTCATCAATGCGCGCGTTACTTCGGTCGTGCAAAAGGTGCGCGACGACGGAGGACGGGACGACGGACCAAGGGACGGGGTCGAACGAGGCGGGGCGGAGACGTAACGGGACGTTTGAGGCACCGCCGGAGACGTCGGGGACGAGACGAGGACGCGGGGTGGGGAGAGGCGGTTCGTCGGACGAAGACGCGGCGCGGGAGGAGGAGGAAGAGGAGGAGGACGCGAACGTGGACGAGTATGGATTCGTGATCGATAGCGCCGCCGTCGCGGCGTCGGCGTCGGGAACGTCGACGCAGAAACGCGCGGTGAGTGCGCGAGAGGAACGATTTTGGTCCAAGGTGAGAGCGATGGGGGAGAGGGAGTTTCACGAGACGGTGAAGAGGGGACGCGATACGCGAGACGCGGCGCTGAAACGGGCGATTCGATGCGGCGTTCCGAGCGATTTACGACGCGAGACGTGGTTCGGGGCGAGCGGGGGGAAGGAATTGATGGATAACGCGCCGAGTGGAGGGTATTACGAGAAACTTTTGGTGATGAATCAGGATGAAAAGGTGGTGGATCAGATTGAGCTGGACCTCGAGCGGACGTTTCCCGCGAATCGACACTACGAACACGGAGAGGATGGGAAGAAGGGAAACGACGTGTTACGAAGGATTTTGTGCGCGTACGCGAGGCATAACCGCAAGACTGGGTATTGCCAAGGGATGAATTACATTGCGGCGTTTTTGTGGCTCGTCATGGGGGATGAGGAAAAGGCGTTTTGGACGTTTACGGCGTTGCTCGACATCGTCTTGCCAAGCGACGTGCACGCGAGAGACATCAAGGGGACGATTTCTCAGTACAAGATTTTACATCGAGTCTTATACATGCACGCGCCAAAGGTGGATAAACACCTCAGGCAGTTGGACGTGGATTTGGTTATGATTGCGAGCAAGTGGTTGCTCTGCCTCTTTGTCGAATCCTTTCCATCCACCACGGCGGCGCGCGTCCTCGATTGCATAATGTTCGAGGGCGAAAAAGTGTGGTTCAGGGTTGTCATCGCCATGATTAAGATGAACGAGCGAGAGATTCTCGAGTGTACGTCCCTTCCAGACGTCATGCTTTGCCTGAAGGAGGCGTACAGCGGTCAGTTTGACGCCGACGGTCTCCTCTCGTACGCCTTTAACAACATTTCCATGTCCAACGTCACCATAAAGATGCTTCGTCAAGACATCGCGCGGGAGATGGTTTTAGAGGCGGAGCAGAAAGCGATAGAGTTAGCAAGTAGAAAGAAGGAGAGGGCAAAGGCGCCGGCGAAATAACCCGGAAAGTACTGTAGCAAGACCAGATTATTGTAACTTTCCATTTTGTAGTCGCGCGAACAAGACAAACGAACAAGACAAACGAAATCAGTTCGAAACCGGCGACTACATATTCTGACTCGCGAGATGTCGCCGACGACGCGCGCCGACGACGACGAGACGTCATCCACCGCGTCGCACGCCCGCGCGCGTCTCGAGCGCCACCGGCGTCTGCTCACCTCGACCGATCCTCGCGAACGCGCAACGTTTTGGGACGCAGTGGCGCTCACGGCTTCTTCAGCTGAACAAGCGCGGGCGTTTCGCGCGCGATTGGATCGCTTACACGACGCCCGGCGGCTTCCACTCGAGCGCGAGAGATACGTCGTCGTCGCGGACCCGCCGGGTGGGAGAATCGGGAGCGGTGGGGCGACCATACGCGTGGCGAGAGAGTTGGAGAGTTGGTTTGGAGAGGACTGGTCGAGCAAACGCGTCTTCGTCCTGCACACGGGTGGACACAGCGAGAGGAGCCCGCAACACGGGACGTGTGGTAAGGCCTTCGCGGAGATTCCCTTTGATGGAACTGGACGTGGGATCCCGGGAACGATACTGGAGGCGCAGTTGGCGCAGTTGACGCCGTTGGCGGCGACGCTGCCGCCGGGAGTATTCGTGTCGTGCGCCGACGTCACGTTGGAATTTGGGAATCTCGGGGAAGTGGTGAGCGAGGATATGTACGACGCGATGCGACGGGGTATCACTGCGCTGGCACATCCGAGCTCGGTGACCATAGGTGAACATCACGGAGTGTTTGCGTGTGATGCGGATGAGGTGGACGCGTGCGTACGAGCAATGCGGGAAGGCGGTCCGCCGACACCGCTCGACTGTAAGAGGTGTTTGCAAAAGCCGAAAGAGGTTGAGATGCGCGCAAAAGGATGCGTGATGCGTGGTTATTCGAGCAGCAACGATGAGTGGGTGCTCACGGATAGCTGCTTCCACATTGGCGTCGGCGCAATCGAAGCTTTGATTGAACTTTCAAAGACACGCGGAGATGTCTTGGCAGAGTGTGAGATTTGCGCATACGGTGACTTTATGCAGCCGCTGGGAAGCGAGGCTGACGCGAGCTATCTCGAGAAGACTGGTCACTTGGCGAGCGTGACTTCGTCAGCGACGCAGGACACGTGTACTCGTTTGTTGGCTGCGCGTCGCGCCGTAGCGGAAGCTTTAAGAGGCCGACCGCTCATCGTAATCCCTTTGCTCCCGAGCAGGTTTATACATCTCGGTACTATTCCGGAATTCCTCCACCACACGACGAAGGACATCGAGTGCCTCCGTTCGCTTCCTGCGCCGCAAATCCCGGTTCGCATGGCGTCGCGAATCCCGGCTGATTTCGAACAGCCAGAGGATACCGCCATCATGTTGAGTCACGTTGAAAGTCGAGTCACCGTCGGATCTGGAACGTGTGTGCTCAACTCAGACATAGGCGCGAACGTAACCATCGGGAGCGACTGCGCACTTTACGACGTCAAGTTGGAAGCAGGCAGTAAAGTCGATGCGAAAACGTTCATGTACACGCTTCCGATAGCGCGAGAGAATACCGGCGGGCAATTCGTCACGATAGTCCTCAACGTCAACGACGTGGTGAAATCGCCAACTTCAAGCACAGTCTGTGGCGTGCCGGTGAGCCATGCGGTAGACATTCTTGGTCTAGAGGCGGAATGTGTTTGGAAGCCAGGCGATGCGCGCACCACGACGCTCGGGCGATTCTTTCCTGTGCACGACTCTGCGGAGGAATCGGCACGAGAAGCATGCCGCATGGCGCAAGCTCTGAGAAGCGCAAAAAATATAGAGGGGGAATCTGGCGACAGAGTGAGCATCAGCGAAGCTTTACGACAGTTTGCTGACCAGGACGCGCTGTTAGAGAGACAAAATCGCAACAGACGCAAGGTGATCGGGACTACACTGCGCGCACTGCTGGCAACGGACACGTCACACCGCGACTGGGACGATCATCTGTTTGATCTCACAGTGCAGTACGAGGCGTCGTTCATGAATGCCGAGAATATCCGAAACGATCTATTTGAACTTCTTGGAAGCGTTACGAGAGAATCAATGTACTGGGATTCTATGAGACACCATCTGGATGTAGCGAGGGTGGCGCTTTCCCTTTGCGTTCCTTACGCAAACGACATCGCGCAGTCATGTTTGCGCACGTCAATCGCGCGTCCTTTCGCCAATATGCATTTGGCTACTTCAAGTACGAAGTGTGAAGCATTCGACGTAAGTGTGGCTTACCCCGCACGATTCAACCTCGCTGGAGGTTGGACAGATACTCCTCCGTATTCTCTCGAGCAATCGGGGAGTGTTTTGCACGTTCCGGCATTGATAGAGGGTGAACGTCCCATCGTCGCCAGGGTGAGTAGACTCGATAAGAGCGACGTCGTGCGACTCATCATGCGTGACGAAGCGACCGGTGTGGACGTAATTGAAGAGGTCCGTTCGGTGCATGCCCTATTCACGCATCGTGACCCGACAAGTCAATTCGCACTTCACAAGGCAGTGGTGATGTTATTCATATTTCCCGAGATGATTACGTTCTCGAACGAAGTGTCGTTTGCGAGTCGACTTGCGAATTGTTTTGGATCTGGGATAGAGCTGCGCACAGAAGTCAAGCTTCCGAAGGGGTCGGGTTTGGGTACGAGCAGTATCCTTGCGTTTGCGATGGTGCATGCGCTGCTTGAAGCGGCCACCAGAGCGAAATGGCAACCCCTCGACTCAGAGGGCAAACCGTTCAATCTGGCGGCGCAGGTTGAACGATATCAGTGCTCTGGGAACCAGAATCTCATGCAAGACGAGCTGGCGTCAGTGGACGTAGATTTGGGCGTCGTGATCAACGCCGTTCTCGCGGTGGAACAGCTCATCACGACGGGCGGGGGTTGGCAAGATCAAGTCGGTGGAGCGTTGAAAGGGCTGCGTCTTAGCCATTCGATGCCCGGCGATGGCGAACACGGCTCGATTCGAGAGTTGCCGGTGTATACCTACGACACGCTCAATGTGGATGAACACGTATCGCGGTTTATTAACCAGCGTTTTGCATGCGTGTTCACCGGCACGTGTCGCTTGGCGAAATCTGTGTGTGATTCCGTGGTGACTACGTGGCAGCGTCGTGATCCTGGCGTGAAGGATGCGCTCGAAAAATGCGCCGATCTCGCGCGACGAATGTTGATCGAGTACCGTCGCTTGGGGCAATACGGCGAGCGAGATTTAGAGAGTGGCTCCGCTGGGGATGAGGAGATTCGGCGCCTCGGCACTCTTCTCGAAGAACACAAACTAGCGCAGCAATCACTTTGGCCATCCATCGAGAGCCCGACAGTCAAAGCAATTTATGACGCACTATCACCAATCAGCTATGGCAACTTCATATGCGGCGCTGGGTCTGGAGGTCACGTCATAGCGTTTCTCAAACCCAACATTGGCATAGAAGATGTCGAGCGCGTCGTGAAAGCGTGTGAAGACGCCCCTGAAGCGCGTGTCGTACAGGCGCAATTAATTTTATAGACGAAATTATTGATTACTTTCTAGATTTTTGTTAGTTGAGATAGATTTGAGTTGATTCCATTGGATCTCTTACACATTGCGCCCGCGGGCGATGAAACGTTTTGTGGCAACGTAGACCTCAATCCATGCCTCTCAATCAGATTGCGCGCTTTATCGCCGTTCTGAACTTCGGTGCAATTGCGCTCGCGATGTTTCATGATCACTTTACCGATCGGCCGTCGCGTCGAAAGACGAGAGCCCAACACGCAGCGGTGCAAGAGAAAAAGACGTCTCAACAAACTCCCATTCATTCTTGGAGATGTCCACAGTGTGATCATGAAAATAGAGCGCTACGGAGCACGAACCAACGCTCACAAACACCCGAGTGCGCGAGATGCCACAACGACTTCATAGTCGCCCGTTGTTCACCGAGGAAATCAGCGCATAAGGAGCTTCTTGATGATCGCCCAATTCAGGTGAGTTGTTTGCGAAACGATACGATGCGTGTTGACTGTTTTCATTTCTCTCAGATGCGAACGCCTTACCGGGTCGGAAACGATACACTTTCGCCGAATTTCATCATTCAAGTGAATGAACACGCCCTTCCGAACACATCGATGTATGAACGTTTTTGTCGACACGTGAAAGGGGCTGGTGAGAAGGACATTCAGCTTGCTTTCCATGGTACGAGTCTTCAAGCTGCACAACTCATCTGCAAAAATGGAATGGACCCATCGAAAAGGATCAACACCCAAGGCGACTGGTTTACACTTGACATCAATTACGCACTCACGCGTGCGATTTGCCGCGAAGAACACATGTCTTCAGGGTATGCGTGGGGCATGTCTCACGAGGACGAGGCGGTCGATGTAAATAGAAGACACATTGTGGTCATTGTCTTCGCAGTCTTCATGCCAAAGACGATTTACATAGGTGAACACATCGTGTGCACGTGTCACAAGCACAGCTTACCGATCAGTTGGCTCGAGTTTCCGAGGGAAGCAGTGTCTGGGAAATGAATTAGAGGGAATAGAGAAACGTTGTCTAACCAATTTACGGACATTGACAAAATAATGAATGTGTTATCTTTGACATCTCCTATGTGCGTTGAGAATTGATGGATATCTACTGCTCAGCTTTTTTCTCGGCCGAGTTGTCTTCGAAGCAGCACGTTAGGCTGCGCGTTCGGCGCTCGCGGTCGAGAACTTCGAGGAGCACCTCGAGCTTGTGCTCACCATGAACCTTGTTGTCGCGCGTACGCACGTTCACCGTCCCGTTCTCCTCTTCGCTCGCACCGCACACCAAAATATAGTTGAATTGTTCAAGTTGAGCTTCTCGCACCTTCTTTTGCATCTTGCGATCGCTGTCATCGACCTCGGCGTAGTGACCCGCCTTGCGAAGCTGACGCTTGACTTCGTAGCAGTAATCGGCACACGCCGCGGCAATCGGAACAATCATCACTTGCTTCGGGGAAAGCCAGTACGGCCACTTGCCGGCGAAGTGTTCGGTCAAAATGGCGAACATACGCTCGACAGAGCCGAGGATGGCTCTGTGAATGATGATTGGCTTGGTCGGGTTGTTCCCCTCGTCGACGTAGGAGAGATCGAAACGAATGGGAAGCTGGAAGTCGAGCTGGACCGTGGCGCACTGGAATCTACGACGGAGAGCATCAAAGACGGTGATATCAATTTTCGGTCCGTAGAACGCACCGTCACCCTCGTTGAGCTTCCATTCTCTGCCACTTCTGTTTAGCGCGCCCTTGAGCGCGTCTTCCGCCTTGTTCCACACATCCAACTCACCCAGGTAGCCTTCCGGACGAGTGGAGAGAGCCATTTCGTACTCGAGTCCGAACACCTCGTACACATCATCCAAGAACTTCAAGAAGCTGGAGAGCTCGGCTTCCATTTGGTCCTCTCGGCAGAAAATGTGCGCATCGTCTTGTTGGAAGCGACGCACGCGCGTCAAACCGTGAAGGGCGCCAGAGAACTCGTTACGATGAAGCACGCCAAAGTCAGCCAAACGCATCGGCAACTCGCGGTAGGTTCTGTGACGCTGACCGAACATGACGCAGTGACCCGGGCAGTTCATTGGCTTGAGACCGAATTCTTGTTGCTCGACGTTAAAGCTGAACATGTTCTCCTTGTAGTGCGCGGCGTGACCAGAGGTTTTCCACAAGTCGAAGTTGTAAATGTTCGGCGTGATAACCTCATCGTACTCGTACTCCCAGTACTTCTCGCGAATGAACGCCATGAGGTTGTTGTAAATGCGAGCGCCGTGCTTTTGGAAAAAGCAAGAACCCGGGGAAAGGCCGTGGAAGAAGAACAACTCTTGGTTGAGGCCAATAGTACGGTGGTCGCGCTTCTTCGCCTCTTCGATACGCGTGTGGTACTCCTTCATGAGCTTATCGGTCGGGAACGTGACCGCATAAACGCGCACGAGCGGGTCCTTGGTGACATCCGCGCGCCAGTGCGCGCGAGAGCACATCGTGACGCTGACGGTTTTCAACCACGCGGTATCCGGCAAGTGCGGACCCCGGCACAAGTCAACCATTGGACCACATCGGTAGCACGAGATGGTTGCGTCTTCCGGCAAGTTGGAGATGAGTTCAATCTTAAACTTGTTCTCCTCAAACATCTCGAGCGCCTCGGCGCGGCTCACAACGATGCGTTGGAATTCTTGCTTTTCGCCGATAATCTTCTCCATGCGCTGCTTGAGGATCTCCGTGTCGTCGGGGTTAAGCGTACGGTCGCCGAGGAAGCAATCGTAATAAAACCCCTCTTCGATTGCCGGACCAATGGTCAAATCCGCACCGTATTCAAGCTCCAACGCCTCCCCGAGCACGTGCGCGCTCGAGTGCCAGTAACACTCCTTACCCTCCGCGTCGTCAAACGTAAACAACGCCAGCTTACAATCGCCCTCGAGCGGTCTTCTCATGTCCCAAAACTCCCCATCCACCTTGGCCACGAGCGCGTTCTGCGCCAGCTTTTTATGAATCCCCACCGCCACATCGTACGGCGTCGTCGCGTACTTCGTCCCTTCCTTCACCGCGCCGTCCGGGAGCGTCACTTTGATGCCCTCACCGGCCGCCTTTGCGCCTTCGATGCGTTCGAGTTCTCTCGCGTAGTACTTATCGAACAGGTCGATTCGGTGCGCGTAGTACGGGGACTTTTCCTTGGCGTGATCTTCGCGCGTCATCGTCGCCGTCGCCATCTTCCTCGCTTCGTCGCTTCGTCGACTGCCGCGCCTCGTCCAAAAGCGTTCGATCGATCGATCATCCATCCATCCTTCCATTCATCCAAACACGGGCCATTTCCTAAACCCTGAAGATGTTTTCCATAATGTTAGTGTATTTGTATGTATTATACGAAACATAACATCACGTTCTGATTGAATTAAGAGTATGTACCGGGTGTGTATGCGAACCGACGTTTCGACGACGACGACGACGCCCCGTGACTGGACTGCGCGACGCGCGAGACCGACCGAGGGCGAACCGCGACGACGACGACGACGCGCCCCTTTGTTCGCGCGACCGCCTCGCCGAGCTCCGCGTGTGGTGTTTCGAAGAAGAAGAGTGACGAATGCCGTCGGTGACTCTGGCGGGTGGAGGATTGGTGACGTCAACCGCTTTCGTGGGTTGCCGCGGGAAGCGCGCGTCGACGACGACGACGACGACGCGGACGCGATGGAACGGAAGGGTGTCGACGCGGAAGGGTGCGGTGCGAGCGGTGGTGACGCGCGCGACGGGGGATGACGATGCCGCCGGTGACGAGGAGAGCGAGGAGAAGGCGGACGCGACGCCGAGCGGCGCTTCGACGACGACGAGCGCGATGGCGGACGACGAAGAGGACGCGACGACGGCGGGTGAATCTGCATCGGATGCCGACGTTATCGGAGGGGAGCCGAAGCAACCGCCCATTCGGTTTCCGCTCGCGGATCCGGTGTCTCTCAGAGCGCTTCGCGCCGACGGGTCCGAGGCGACGAGTGGGTTGAAGTACACGCAAAACAAGGATGGGACTTGGGATCTCACCGTTGGTGCCGCGGAGAACGCGCGGGGAAGCGGTAACGACGGGCCGATGAGTTTGGCGGATTTGGCGCGATCGGCGCTTCCGGAAGAGTTGCGTGGATTGCTTCCGACGAGCGGATATTTCGGAACGGCGACGTTTGAGACGCCGCAAGTCGCGTTCGCATACGAGCGCGGTTGGCGCGATAGTTTTAAGCGCGCCGGTTTCCCGGGCCCGGATGAGGAGTTTCAGTTGGCTACGGATGCTCTCGGTGAGACGGCGCAGGGTGGCATTGTCGTCGATGCGTCTTGCGGGAGCGGCTTGTTTACCAGACGCTTTCTCAAGACGAAAAAGTACGCCGGCGTCGTCGCGCTCGACTACTCGGACGCCATGCTTCGTCAAGCCAAGCAATACATGGAGGATGAAAATCTTTTGACTGATGGTGACATTTGCTTCGTCCGCGCGGATATCGCCCGCCTTCCGTTTCCGGAGGGCACGATTGACGGCGTACACGCCGGCGCCGCCATTCACTGCTGGCCAGACGCCACGACGGGGGTAGCGGAAATTTCGAGAGTCTTAAAGCCGGGCGCGACTTTTTGCGGTACCACTTTCATGAACCCGCAAGTTCCGTTCTTTGATGAGGATCAGCAAGCCGTCTTCGATAGCGTCGTGCGCGAATTTAGTGGCACGAAAAACGCCGAGCGCGGCTTTAGATGGTGGAGCAAAAAGGAACTCAAGGATTTGTGCACCGAATGCGGTCTCGTCGATTTCAAGTGCGAGATTCGAAACCAATTTATCTTCTTTAGCGCCAAGAAGGGGACGCCAACGGACGAAGTTACACCCGTTCAAGTCGCCTGAGCACGCACGCACGCTTGGCTTTTAAAAAAATTAATGTTCAACGATGCCGCGTATTATTACAACAACTGCACCTCGCTTCGCTCGTTAATTTAATTTATACGAGCTCGGCTTTTTGCACTTCCATCTCAATCAAAGTGATGCATTCCCCAACGGAGGCTCCGCGCGCCATCGCATCCGCCAGCTTTTCCGTGACACCGACGTGTCTTCGCAGGAGAGCTGTGGTGTTGAGAACGGCCCATCGCACCTCGGAATCTGACTTTTTCTGCGAAAACGCCAACGCCCTGAGCAACCCATCGAGCTGTTGCACGTCGCTCATCCCACCCTCGGCGAAACCAAACAGTATGTATTCCATGCAAATACCAGCCATGGCGACGCACGCGAAGCGTCCGAGGGACGTCGAGGTAATTTTACCCTTTTGTACTTCGCGTTGAAATTCGCCGTCGCAAAACGCGCACCCGGCTTGAATGTTGAGCGCCCCGTACGTCTTGAACGCGTCCAACGAACTCAATGTGTACCCTTTCGGCAATATGCCGATGAGATACGCCGTCAAAAAGTGCGCCGCCTCGTGTCGACGCAAACGCGTGACGTACTCCTTCGACGTCGACTGCGCCACAGTATCAAACGCGAGCGCCGATACGCCCCCGCCAAAGGCGACTTGATCGTACGTCGCGCAAAACGCCGCAAACGCCGCCACCCCGGCGCCCTGCGCGAACGTCGGATGCAGGAAATACAACCCCGCGACGTACAACACCCCGAACACACGCGTAAAATTATCCCTAATCCCTTTGATTGTCGATTCCGTCGGCGCCAACAACTTTTCCGCCTCGATTCCGTTGAGTCTCAACTCTGCGAGCGCGTAATCCCGCTTTGGCACGTTGTGCGCCGCGCCGAAAGCCGTAATCTCCCCTCGCTGCCTCAAGCACGCCATCAAATCCACCGCCTCGCGCTCCGCCGCCTCCCCAGCCATGCGAATCGCCATCCCATCGCTGCCGTCCGAGTCATTCGTCGATGTCGACGCCGCTTCTCCTCGCATCGCTCGCTCCAGTCGCGCGTCCACCTCTTCTAACGCGCGCGTCAACCCGAGGCTCGCCAAGTCTTCAATCTTCGTGTCGAACGTCCGCGCGTCGAATCTCTGTTGCGACATTTCGTTCCCCGACGGCGAAGACGACGAAGATTCGTCGTCGTCGTTCTCCATCGCGCGCGTCCTCGTCGTCGTCCTCGTCGTCAGCTTTACCCTTTGCCGCCCGAGCGTCGACGTGTTCATCACGCGAGCTTCACCCTCGCACCCCACCCCACGCATCGTCGTCGCAAACGTCGACACCCGTCGTCGTCGCCCAAACCTCGACCGATCCCCACGCGTCGTCGTCGTCGCCGCAGCCGTCATCTTCACCGTCGTCGCCATCGCTACCGTCGTCGTCCGCGCTCGAACGGTTCAAGAGTGACGCCGGTCGCGTCCGCGTCGTGCACTTTTTGGGTCCCAAACCTCTTCAGTGGGTCCCAATGTGACGGTTCATGACTCGCCGATTTGCGTTCGTTATCCAAAGATGAAGATACGAAGTGGATTAATCCAGTCCGTGCGGGACGACGCGACGGCACTCATCGCCGCTCGCGCGCGCCAGAACGCATTCGGGCTCGATTTCAAACACGCACGCGATGATGATGACGACGATCAAGGCGACGACGGCGATGCCGGTCAAGGCGCGACGCGGTGTCGACGCGAAGAAGATGCAGCGTGGTGGACGATCGTCATCCACTGTCGCGGTCGCTCCGATCTCCCGCCGACGCGACGTCGTCGTCGCGCGCGCGTCTTCCAACGATGAGATGACGCCGGAGAAGATTATGCAAAAGTATGATGAAATCACGAACAAGATTCCGCCGGTGGTGACCGCGGCGACGGTCCCGGTGGTCGGATTGTCCTTGTTGTGTAAAGCGCTCACCGGACACGGGTTGCCGGGAACGTTGCTCGGTTCGATTGAAGGCATCTCTTGGCTCGTGCTTCCGCTCGGTGCCGGATCGTTGTGGCCGAAAGTGCAAGACATCACCAAGTCGAACGACTTCAGCGCGGATAACGTGCTGAAGATTTTGCAGACGGAAGGACGGGCGTACGAAGGTTTCGGCGAGGATAGCCGAGGGAAAAACGCCACGGAACGCTTGAACAAGATTGCCGATGAAGTGGACCCGAACTCTCCGCTCGGTCAGCAAATGGCGGACATCGCCAAGCAAAAGGCGGAACGCGAGAAGGAGACTCCGGAACAGGCGGCGGAGCGCGAGCGGTTGAAGAAGGAACTCGCGGCGCAAGCGCTCGGCATGGCGAACAGCAAGACCAAGGAATTTGAGCAAGAGGCGGACACCAAGGGTAAGGATGGTTTGTTGGCCAAGCCGGTGACGGAAACGCTCAAGGACAGTATGACGGTTGAAAACTACGACGTCGATGTGACCAAATATGACGACAAGGCGCTCGGAAACAAGCTCAACTTGTCCACGACTGACGTCGAAAAGGGCGTGCCGAAGAACAACAAGGGCGACAAGTGGCGCGAACAATACCGCACCGACGAAAACGCAGAGGGTAAAAGCGATTAAGATTGACGTCACTCGATGACTTTAACCACGTCACCCCGCTGAGGGGATTTTTATCTACTTTGGCAACGACTAGCGCGAGCGAGCAGCATTTTGTGAGTTTTCAACAAGTCTGTCATCAAAACTCGTCGAATTCGGCGCAGAGCTCTGGAAATCTCTTCGTCGCTTTGTCCCAACCATCCGCGTTCGTCGCTTCTCGAATACCGCGTAAGCATCGCTTCGCGTACTCGCGCACGTTTCGGTTCCCGCTCTTTAAACAATGCTCCAGCGTATCGAGGGCGTGATCGAGCGTGACGCATCCTTGTCGACCCCGAAACGTGCCGCTCGATGCCTCCTCTACGCAGAGCGCCAAACACATCGCCACCTTGGAGTGTAATCTTCTCGTTGACGCTTGACGACGGAGCGCACGAATCAACGCGATGGGCGAAACGTGTTTCGCGAGGAGATGGAGTATCTCATTCGCATCGTGGGAGAGGAAATTCATCTCTGCGGCTCTCTTGAGCACGCTCGGCAAGACGTAATCGACTTCGGTGTCCATGTGAAATCCACTCACCATGGTTTTCACGAGCGAAAGCGACGCTCTGGCGACGCACGATCTAAGAGATTCTACACCCGTCACTGCGGCGACGATGAATGGTCGCAGACGCGCCGAAACTACGCGTTGGTGATGTAGAACTAATCTGTGCGCCAGCTCGACGGCTCGCAGTCTTTCTTCCCACTCAACATCTCCGTTGACATCCTCGAGTGCGTTGATGACACCCTCGATCGCATGCTCGGGACGACTCAGCGGTGAAAAGTCAACGCTTGAACTTCTCACCACGAAACCCATCCCACTCGCCGTCGTCATCGTTGTCGGCGGCGCTCTCGATTCTCGTCTCGGTTTCGCCGGCGCACGAACAGACACGTCTCGCGCCGACGCAGACATCCACGCGCTGACGCCACCCCGCGACATCGTCCCCAACGTTCTCGATCGCCGTTTCAGTGCACTCAACGCCACAGAAACGCTCGTCGTCGTCGCGCTCTCGCGCCTTCCCGCATCGTCATCGAGCGCATCGTTCCACACACCGCCGCTCTCGCCAAGTCTTCTCGCGGGGCCGCTTCCGCTCCCGTCGATTGGACTCCCAATCCTTGGTCCATCGTCACCGTACGCATCGAGCGCGTCGACGCAAATCGGACAACACTCGATGGCGCGCATCCCGCTTCGTCGGCGTCGACGTATCGCGTCGAAGTCCGTCGGCGCTATTCTTAGCAATCACTTCGTTCGTTCGTTCGTTCGTTCGTTGTTGATAACGACGGCTCGACCGAGTGCGTCGTCACACCGCACACGTGCGCACGCACCGACGCTTGATGTGATGCATCGCGGCGAACGGCGGCAGCGCGCGCGCCGACCCCGCGTCTTCGATCGGCTCGTCGCGGTGTGCGTCATCTTTTTCGGGCTCGGGCTCGGGCTCGCGACGCGACCGGTCGATGCGTTGAGGTCGTTTGGAAAGACGGGTGAAGTAACAAATGAACCGACGCGAGGGACGGTTGCGTCGGATGGGACCACCGTCGGTTCGCGCGGAGGGACGGAACTGATGTCTGAAAGCCTTCGCACGCGTCTTCCGGAGGTGCTAACGAAGAAGTTTCACATTATTAAGAGTCGCGTGCGAAGCGTGAGCTCAGACGTAGACGTGTTGAACGTGTTGTGGTTGCACGATTTACCGGGAGATCCAGAAGCGCGGCACTTGGCGAAGAAGCGCAGTCGGAAGAGGTTCGATTCGATTATATTCGTGAGCGAGTGGCAGAAGAGGGCGTTCGAGGAGAAATTCGGGAGTTTTGGGGATAAAGCGGTGGTTTTGAGAAACGCCGTGGAACCATTTGAGACGAGGCGGGAAGCGCAAAACGAAGACGACGACGGGACGTTGCGGTTGATTTATCACACCACCCCGCATCGCGGACTGGTCATCCTGATGAATGTGTTTCCAAAACTCTACGACGCGTACGACGGGAAACTGCATTTGGATGTGTACTCTAGTTTTTCAATTTACGGATGGGACGAAGCGGACTCTTCGTACAAAGCGTTATTCGACATGTGCCGAGCGCATCCGGGGTGTACGTATCACGGAGCGGTGTCGAACAATGAGGTGCGCGCGGCGTTGAGTAAGGCTCACATATTCGCGTATCCTTCCATTTGGGTCGAGACGTCGTGCATCGCGGCGATCGAAGCGCTGAGCGCGGGAGTGCTCGTCGTGACGTCGAATTTGGGCGCGCTACCGGAAACGCTCAACGGCTTTGGGACAATGTATGAATTCACCGCAGACGTGAAAGCGCACGCCGAAGCGTTTGAAAAGGCGATGCACAAGGCGATCGATACGTTCTGGGACGAAGATCAGATGACGTCGCGTCGGGCGCAACAGATGTACGCAGCTGAAGTATTTGGCTGGGGAACAGCTGGATTTTCTGGGCGAGTGGACGATTGGATTCGTCACCTCGGAAAGAGACATCGGCACTTTCAAGGAGAAATTGAACGCTCGAATTTCCACAGTCTCGACGATTTTGCCGACGCGCTCACCATTGCCGGTCGCGTGAAGGAATCGCAAGGAAGCACAGAACAAGCCGCGCGGCTGTACGCCGACGCGCTCAAGGTGAAACCGACGTCTTCGTTTGCCATGTTGAGTTTGGGAATTTTGGAAACCATGGCTGGGGAATCCATGGGGCGCGTAGATATTTCAGATCGAGGCGCCAATAGATTGAGTTTATTTCTCGAACACTCGATGTCGCTCTCACCGCCCGTTTCGCCGCACTCGATCGGGTTTCACGGAGCCGCTGTGCGCGTTGGGTATTATCGCTACTTTTATTACAAACACGCAGAGGCGCGTAAATACTTTGATTTGGCATCCGACTCGCGTGCGGCGAGAGACGATTGCTGGGACATTTTCGGCGATACGATTTTAACCATGCTTCCAAAGGATCGTGACGAGGAAGTCGGTTTGGTGGCGCGGTTCAACGAAAAGTTGGACGCTTTGCTCGACAAGCCGCAACTCATGTGCCCGCATCTCACCTCGCTGGCAAGCGTTTTTCCAATTGCGTACTATTACGACGGAAGCGATTACAGAAATGAGATTGAAAAGTGGGTGCAACTGAAAGTAAAAGTAGAGCCAAAAGCCGCGCTTCACTCTCCGCACCTCATTTTGGAGTCGAAGCCACGGATCAACGACGACGTCGGATCCAGGCCGCTTCGGCTCGGCGTCGTCTCTTCGTTCTTCACCTCTGAGTCTAGCATTTGGGGCAACTTTGGACCAACGATGCGAGGTCTTCAGGAGGACCCGCGCTTCAAAGTTTCATTCATCTATTACGGCACGGTTCCAATTACCGAAGAGGACAAGTCTTTGTCTTTGAATAAGGAAACCAACGTGTACTTGAAACCCATGGGTAGAGACGGCGGAGGGATACGAGATAATCAGGCGGCGATTGCGTCCAAAATGTTTGACATACTTCTCTATCTCGACTTGCACATGACTGCGGAGCTCCACAACCTCGCAATGTCAAAGTTGGCGCCAATTCAAATGGTGACGCACGGGCATCCGGTGACGTCAGGGATTCCGTCTGATATAATGGATTTCTTTGTTTCGTGGAATCTGGCAGAGTTGCCGAAGGTTAAGGCGCAAAAGTTTTACACCGAAGAGCTGCTGCTCGTACAAAGCGATGACGCGCCGTGGGAAGAGTTCACTCCCCGAACGAAAGATGGCGTGTCCATAATCAAGGGTGCGGTGCCTTTCACGCATTTTACTCGTGAGAATTTGGATTTCATTCCCGAGCGGGAGCGCGAAAAATTAACGGCGGCGCCAAATGCGACGTGGTACTTCTGCTCGCAGGCGTATTTCAAATACCACCACACGTTCGACGCAATTCTAGCTCAAATTCAGGCGAGCGACTCGAAAGCCATTCTGATTCTAATGAAGCTCGTGGATACGATGGAACACCTCCACGATATCATCGTATCGAGACTCGAGCACCACGGCGTCGACATGCAACGAGTCGTATTCGTTCCGCGCATGAAGCACTTCGAGCTCATGGGCATGTATAATCTCGCCGACGTCGTGTTGGACAGCGTGTACTTTGGCGGTGACACCACGACTCGCGAGGCTTTCGAAGTCGGCGCACCTATCGTGACGCTACCGGGTAAAACGATCGGACAAAGATGGACGCAAGCGTATTACAGGGTGATGAAGATTAAAGACTTCATCGCAAAGAATCCAAGCGATTACGTCAAGATTGCGGTACGCACTGCGAACGCATCCGCTGGGGCGAAGATGAAGACGCGAGAACGGATCGCCTTGGCGGCTCAAACGAGACTGTATGCGCGCCAGAGCGCCGCAAAGCTTTGGGGCGATGCGATTCTGAAAGCTGCTAAGAAGCCGACGCGATGGCGTTACGTCGACGCAGATGCGAAACGCGCGACTAAAGATGAACTTTGATTGCGACGATATAACTGCTGTCTATAGAACGTTTAAAAATTTTAGGCTACGGTAGTCGATACATTTAAGTTCGCTTCTCCTTCTTTCCACCACCGTTGAGTTTTTTCAGCGTACGAACAATCATCATGACGATTCTCCATCCCCACATCAACGAAACAACGAGAATGCCGAGCGCGCCTGCTTTGACGATGTAAGTGTTGGACTGGTTCGTAACCGTCTGCCAAACCAACGGTGGGCCAACGATGAGTCTGCAGAACAAAAAGAGCAACGCAAACACCAAATCGTTCAACGTGGACACGAGGCTATCCTTCATCCCAAGCTCGCGGAACAAAAAGCGAGCGTGAAGGCTCGGGTTGCTCACCTCCATGAGGAAAAGGCAGCCAACGAGTTCTGGCCCACTGCGACCGGTGATGATGCCGCTCGCGAGACCACCGACAGTGAAAAGATGATGAATGACATTCTCGAGCTCGTTATTGAGCACGCAGTAGAGGAGATCGTAGACAAAGTACCCGAGCGACAACGTCATGCATTCCAAGTGCTCCGGAGAGTTGACGCCGCCAACGTTCTCCAACAGCGCGCCCCACGTCGGCAAGCATCTAACACACATAAATATGGCAACCACGGCGTGGATGAGACTGATCACGCGGTTCGTAAAGTCTGGCGTGCGCTTTCTCAGCGCCGTGAAACGCAACGCCACATAAAGCAACGTCCAAAGGATCGCTTGGGGTGCAACCTTTTGGAGCGCCGGGACGGCGACGAGAAGGTTTTCGTAGTCTAAGGCATTACTCTTCGGGGCCATGGGTTGATAGCGCACGTGTCGTTTTGATGTTCCTCGCTATTCTTGGCACAAACTCGAGCGAGATGCAGAGTTGTGAGGCTCGCACGAGGTTGAAGCTCAGTCTTTATCCAGGTGAGCGACGTCCTACGACTAAAGACTAATTTTACCGACTACAACATCTACAAGTCTACTAGAACCAAAAGTTTAAGCTAATCGATGGTGTCAAGGAGCGCACGTAATGCCAGCATTTCGCTGGAATGTATACGAAATCACCCGGAGCGAGGATGACGTCATACGGCGTCGCGTTGGCGAAATCTGGAAATTGGGCCAAATCCGGATTCTCTACGTCAACAGCGCTAAAGTTACCTTGCGAGTGCCGGCTAGCTCCACCCGATGATCCAGCGAAACGATACATGTACGGAGTATCGGACTCCAGATAGAGACGCACAAGCTTGAAACCGGCAACCTGCGATGCGTAACAGAGCCAAACGCGGTTAATGGACATGCTAAAAACGCAGAAAGAGAGAAGAAAAATCAAAGATGAAAAGGGGTGAGAACGTGCGGACGAAAGTGTAGAGCGCTGTGTAGGCCGATAATCATGACTTCGATATCTCGGTTCTATATCGCTCGCTTTGATCTAGGGAGTTCGTATCGCCAACACTGACACGTCTCAGGCAGGTTGGCTTCGTAAAACTCCCAAATTGAGAGAAAAACATCGTGAAGTAAAGGAAAAATGCGACGCGACGACAAACGAAATGGGATGCACTCACCTGTCCGAGAAAGTTATCATACGTGTCAAAGTGACACGGGGTGATTGTACCGCCGGTACCCATCCAGACGTTGATGCGCTCCAGCGATTTGCGACAATACTCTGGCGGCGTAAAATCAGCGCTCAGACTAGAAATTTGTTCAATCAGCTGGTGTTGCGCGAGGTAGGCGACAGGCTGATCACGCATACCGCTAGCAGACATTGCCGGGACCATATCTTCGGAAATGAAATCCCCTATACTTTTCACTTCCTCGTGCCAGTTGTGTTCGTCGCTATATCGACCAAGCTCGAGCGGAACGAAACGGTGACCGTGAAAGCGTCTCCACCACGCTAAATCTTTCCACTTTTTCATTGCCGGCCAACTCGAACCCACACCAGTCATCACAACAGGCGTTTCCGTCGAGTAATACTCTCGCTTAAACTCCTTTGGGGAGATTGGCTCATCTAGACGCCGAAGCCAGCGTCGTTCTCCCCAATCAACGCACGGAGCCGAGTCTGGAAATAACATGCCACTCCCCTCGACGCTCGCCTCGTACGCGTTCGTGTCGAAGTGAACATCGAGCAAAGATTCCGCGGCTTCGATGAACGGCTGCACAGCTTCCCCGGGTGCGCCGACAATGAGCGTCATGTCCGCCGCCCGTACGGCTTCGGCCGCCTTGACTCTCCGCCCGCTCTCTTCGCATTCTCTCAGCGACTCGACGCACACGCGAAGCTGCGCCAAAACAAAAGCCTCTCTCCACGACGGTTTTGGCCACGTCTTCCCTTTGCGAAGCGCATCGTATGTGACCTCCACGACGCGTCTCGCCGCTGAAACGTCTGCCGAATGCAAAGCTCGTTCGAGCGCTTCCGAGAGCTCAGCGTCGCCGTCGCTCGACAATTCGCGCACCACCTCGTCTCCGAAAGCCTCGGCAAACTCTTGCGAGATTTTCGCGTCGAGCGCTCGCGTCAGCGACATCGCGTGCACCTCGCGCGGAGGCGTCTGACGCGTCGTTCGTTCGTTCGTTCGTTCGTTTTAGTTGTCGGTTACACAGTCTAGAGGATTTACTTTTCCCACAGCCGCTTGAGCGGCTCGCCCTGTTGGCATTTCTCCACGGCAGCCATGGCGATGGACACGACCTCTTCGTGAATGACGTCCATGTCTCTGTTCGCGTCGACGATGTCCCACCAGTTCTCCTTCATCTTTTCAAAGTTTTCAGTCACCTTTCGCTGCATCTCGTTCGTCTCGTATCGCTCCTCGCCGAAACCGCCTCGTCGAGACGCCTCTTCGAGCGATAGTTCCAAATACATCAACGCGTCCGGACGCGGCAAACCGACCTCCGGTGCGCGACACCAATCCAAATCGAGCCCTTCGACCCCTTTCGCCGCCGTGAACGCCACACCGCTGTACGAGTATCTATCGCACACGAGCGTCACGCCTTCAGACAGTTTACGCTCCATGAGCTCCTTCTTCTCCCAACGGTTCGCCGCGAACAACAGGTGAATCGCCCCGTCCGTCATCTCGCTCTTCGATCGCAAATACTCATCAATCATCTTCCCCATCGCCGTCGTTCGGTCCGGGTACCTCCACAGTTCCGCCGCGACGCCTCGCTCGCGAAGTGCGTGCACCAACCGCTGCGCCTGCGTGCTCTTTCCGCACCTATCCGCGCCTTCGAAGAGCACGAACGCGCCTCGCGCCGCCGCCGTTCGCGCCGCGGCGGACATGACCGTCGCCGTCATCTTCCTCGTCGTCGTCCGTCGATCCGTCCGTCGATTCGTCCGTCTATGGACGCGCGCGCGTCCAAGTCGCGTCCGTTGGCTGCGTTGGCTGTCGCGCTTGCACTTCGTTTTCAAAAATTATTTTTGTTCGTTTCTCACTCGAGGGACGAAACGGCGAGTGATGAACCGTGATTTACTACAAAGGGGGGCTTGACTGGCAAAACCCTAACCCGGTCAAAAAGAATCCATCGGTGCGTTTTACCGATCACTTGAAATATTTCATCGATGAAAATGGCGTATGGATTATTCGGATGGTGTAATATTCATACTGCTTACACATACGGGTATGCACCGCGCGTACCATCGATCGATCGCCTCGCATCGCATCGCCTCGCATCGCTCGGAGCGCGGACGACACACAGACACGCACACGATGTTCACCATCAGCGCATCCGCCTCCACGCGCCCGACCGTCGCCGTCAACAGACGCGCGGTCGCGGCGAAGAGATCCGTCGCCGTTCGCGCCGGCAAGGTACGCACCGGCCTTTAGTTTTTACTCGTCGCGTCGTCCGCCGCGCTCGCTCGCTCGGGCGAAAGAGTCGTCAGCCACCAGTCGCGACCGTACGTTCCCCGCGCCGCGGGGAATCCGCGTCGCCGCGCGGTGCCGACGCGCGCCGAGCGCGCGCGCGAGCGACGCGAAAAGACGGATCGATTTTTTTCTACGACCATCCCGACCGCGAAGCACCCGCGTTTTCGCGCGGAGGAGCGACGCGAGGCAGGCGTCGTCGCATCCTAGGGCGATCTCGCGTATCCCCGCGGTTTTATCCTCCCGCGAACGAGGGTTCGGTCGGCGTGGATGATCCCGGCGCGTCGCGCCGCGCGCGAGCACGTCACGGCGTTCTGTTGTCGACGAATGCGGGTTCGCGGATGGAGCTTCGTCGTTCGGGCGTTCCGTCGGTCGTTCGCGCGCGTCGGCGGTTCGGTCGACGGGTCGCGCGGTTGGACGTATCATCCATCGGGTTTGATTGATGTGTGATTCCCGAGAGGACTCGGGAACGGACCGCTGTTTACCCTCTCGAGAAATGACGAGTGAAAACCCGAGAAACTGAAAGACTGACTTGAATCTTGAACTTATCCAATCCTCGCGCGCGCAGTCCAACGCCGTGTCCTCTGGCTACGCTTCCGCGCTCGTCGATGCGTGCAAGTCTTCTGGTGCGCTCGAACAAGTGCACGCCGACATGGAAACCCTCGGTGATTACGTCAAGACGAACGCCTCTGTCGCTAGTTTCTTGGCCAACCCGACCATCGTTCCGGAAAAGAAGAAGGAAGTGTTGGCGAAGATTGGCAAGGAGGCGGGTTTCCACGCCTTCACGACCAACTTCTTGAACCTCTTGGTTGACAAGAAGCGTGAAAACCAAGTTGAATCCATCATCGAAGAGTTTGACACCTTGTTCTGCGACGCGACCGACACGCAAGTTGCGACGGTCACCTCTGCGGTGAAGCTTGAAGACGAGCAACAGTTCATGATTGCGAAGAAGCTTCAAGAGATGACGGGTGCGAAGAACATCAAGCTCAAGCCGGAAGTTGACGAGTCCCTCCTCGGTGGTTTCGTCGTCCAATACGGTAAGGATGGCTCTGGCTTCATCGACATGTCCGTCAAGGGCCAAGTCGACAAGCTTAGCCAAGTCTTCGTCGCTTAAATTTGGAGCTCTGCCGCAATACATGTAGTCGCCGCGACGCGCGAGGCGCGCCGCGGTTGGAACCCCTAGGAAATATAAGTTCGGGTGAATTTGCCCGGGCAATTTAATTCTATTCAGTTCGTTCTGTTTACCATCGCTAATCTATCGCTACATTCTATCGCTACACTACTTCTCGAATAGGCTGCTCGCCGCCTTGAAGAACTTTGCGCCAACGTAACCGACAGTCTTCGTCGGAGACGTCGACAGGAGCGCCGCAAACGCTTGCCTGGCGCTACTGACACGCACGATTTGCCGTAAACATACGCTCACCGCGGCGGAAATGCGGGTCGAGTCGTTCTTGAAAGCCTCAGATACGACTGTCGCCGTCTCCTCAGGGCTCATGTCTACTGGCACGCGCACAGCGTTACCGAGCATGGTGAGCACCGAGGGCGGCAAGTCCGCGAGCAAACCGATCACGGTATCCAGACTCTTATCTTGACTCCACGACGACGACGTCGGCGGCGACTCACTGAGCGTTCCAATATCGACGCGTTCGGCAAGCGCTTCGGCGTACATTTCCCGCATTTCATCCGCATTCGCTGTCGCAATGCGCTCAATCTTCTTACCATCTTCAGCCGCGAATATGAACCGTATATCACCGTGGTACGACAATCCAACGACCGCGCGGTGAAACTCACCCTCGCTAAAGCTCTCCGGAAGCGTCAAAAGCGCCGCGCGCGCGGCGGCTCGAATATTGAGCGTTTGCGCGCGCCGCACCTCTTCGCACCCCAACGCCTCGTAATGCGGCTTGTGCATCCGCCCCGCGACGAATAGATGTCGCCACGTGTGCATGTCGTCCAACAAATCTTTTTTTCCGACAACGCCGTACTTGAACGCGCGCCCGTGCGCGTCCGAGAGCCTAGAGTTGTAGTGTGCACCGACGCCCAGTCGCCGCGAGACAAAATCCACCCCTCTCACCCCGCTCGCCCGCATCTGCCCGGCGTAGTGCGACGGATTCATCTCCATATTCTCTACGTGCCATCGCACGGGGTCATCCACGACGACGACGAGGTCCAGCGCCCTCTCTACGTTGGAAACGGACGCGTCTCGAAGCACGGCTGAACCGTATGCAAACGCGTGTCTCGCCGGCGGTAGCGTCGCCAAGACGGACGACACGCGCTCGCGGACAGACATCTTTGAGTCGCGATGCCGACGACTGACAATGCAGTCGCGTCGCGTTGCGTCGCGATGAGAAGACGGCCCCCACTCAAGGAGTCCGTTTCTGAGGTCGGTTAACTCAAACACAGGAGGAGATTGTTGGTTTTCGCTAAGTGTCTCGCTCTCTTATTCTTCTACTAACAAACTACGCGACGAAGCACACCCTCTCAAACATCCGTTTTCATCTTCGTCTTGGGCTTTTTACGCGGGGAAGAGGGAAACAGCTCCTCTGTTTTCCCTCCGTCCGCGTCGTCTTCAGCAGTCGAACCGCCCGCGGCGCCCTCCCTTACGCCCACCCCGTCCCCGAGCTCCCCAGCGCCGACCCGCCCTTCGTCTGTGCGCGCAATCCTCAAACTTCCCACCACGCACCCGACCCGTTCGAGCGTAAACGTCCCCGTCGTTTCATCAAACATCAACGCGCAGTCCACGCCCGCGTCCTCGCTCGCGCCTTCGCCCGCCCGCTCCCCTTCCTCCACGTCCTCGTCTCTCCTCCCTTTTTTCACCCGTCGCATCCCGCGGTACCGCACCGTCCCGTCCATCGGATTCGTCTTCGACGCGTACGTCACCTCCACCGCCCCGCTCGGCGTCGCCCGGACGCTCGCCCGGCGGGTTTCATCCGCGTCAGAGGATCTCCAGTCGTACCGAAGCACCGTCAGCGCTCTCGCGTCGTCGTCGTCGCCGTCGTCGCCGTCGCCGCCGTCTTCCGGACGTCCGACCAGCGACGCACCGAGACGCACGGGGTACTCGCGTCCGCGCGTCGGCGCGACGTCGGACGGCGGCATCGGTGCGTCGGCGCGTGGCGGTGGCCGCATTGTTGGCACCCGTTTTTCGTCGCGTTCGCGCGCGACCGAAGAAGCCAACGAACGCGACCCGTCCCGAATCGTCGTCACAGCGCGACGATGGCGAGACCGGAGGAGGAGGAGGACGCGGAGGACGCGGAGGACGGGTGGGATGACGCGCGATGGGACGACGAGGACGACGCGATGCGGTGGTGCGACGATGAAGAGCTCGATGCGGTGGATGACGCAGAAGAAGAGGCTCGAGACGCGCGAGCTAGCGCTGAGACGTTGTTCGGCAACCACGCGCCGTCGGCGCCGACTTCACCGTCGGGACCGGGAAGGGACGGAGAGAAAGTGAACGTCAAAGCGTCGACGAGCGGTGATGGTTCGAGCGCGAGCGCGGGACACGGTGGGGCGGCGCCAAAGGCGTTGTCGTTTGGAAGCGTCTTTACGCACGCGAAGGCTGGGATGGAGGACGTGGACAGAGAACGCGTGCGGAGGATCGTGTACGACGCGACGGTCGGGACACCGCACTTTGAAAACGAGGTGAGGAAAGAGGCGAGAACGACGAAGCGGATTGAAATCATGAAACAAAAGGCAAAGGGTATTTCAGAGGTGGAATGGGAAATTTGGCGACGGCGGTCGGATGAGTGCGCGAAAAAGTTGGAAAAGGAGCGGTTGATGGATAGAAAGTGGTTGGTGTGCGATATGGATGGATTTTACGCCGCGTGTGAAGAGTTGGCGAATCCAGAGCTGAAGAAAGTACCCGTCGCGGTCGCTGCCGGGCCATCGTGCGTGCTAACGACGGCGAATTACGTGGCGCGTAAGTTCGGCGTGCGCGCGGCAATGCCGGGATTCATCGCGAAGAAGCTTTGTCCCGAGCTCGTCTTCGTCAAGCCTGATTTCAAAAAGTACATCAAGGCGAGTCGGGAGTCGCGGAGTGTGTTCGCCCAGTACAATCCTGATTTCATCGCCGGGTCTTTGGACGAGGCTTACATCGAGGTGACCACCTATTGCGCTGAAAACGACGTCACGATGGAGCAAGTGGCTGAGGAGATTCGAAGCAAAGTCAAGGAAGCCACGGGCGGGCTGACGTGCTCGGTCGGTGGCGGGTGTTCGCGACGACTCGCGAAAGTGTGTTCCGATTTCAACAAGCCGAACGGTCAATACATCTTGGAGACGAATAGAGACGCGGTTTTAAAGTTTTTAAACGTCCTGCCGGTGCGGAAAATGTACGGCATAGGTAAAACACTGGAACGGATTTTGACAGAGTTTGGCATTCAGACGTGCGGTGATTTGTTGGAAAAGCGCGCGATGATTTTAGCGTTGTTCACACCCAAGGCGTTCAATTTCTTACTCGGTGTCGCTCTGGGAATCGGTACGGAGCTACATCCGCGCGAGACGCCCGAAGGCTCCGTCGGCCGTAAAGGAGTTAGCAAAAGCGAAACATTCAAAGCCACTTCGGACAAGGCGTATCTCGACGCCAAAATGACAGAAATGGCAACTGGGGTTGCTGAAGAGTGCCAGAGACTAAACTTGAAAGGGAGGATGGTCGCCATCAAGCTCAAGAGGAGCACGTTCGACGTCATTCAGCGTCAAACAACGCTCGCCGGGCCAACGAACGACGTCAAAACCATAGTCAACTCTGCGCTGAGACTGATGCGTAACGAAAACTCAATCGGCGCTTCGATGACGTTACGACTAGTTGGCGCCAGGGTGTCTCAATTTGACCACGAAGAAGAAGTGCCGGAGGACCAAGCGAAGATTGAAAACTTTTTACTTTCGCCGGAAACGGCGGCGGCAACGCAGCACATCGACAAAGAAGGTGAAATGTGGCTTTGTAAAGAGTGCACGAGAAAGTTCCCGCTAGAAAAGAAGGATGAACATCTCGACTGGCACGTGGCGCGCCGTCTCCAAGCGATGGATGATGCCGCGCAGGCTCGCGCACGTCTCGCGGCGACGAGTAGAGGAACCGGTAAGAAGCAAAAGGGAATGCAATCAGATTTGAAGATGTTCTTCAGAAAGTAGGTAGTGCTACATTTGTAAGATTCAAACTAGATTAGTGTATCGACGTCTTTCTTCTCGCTCTTCCCACAGAGATACGAGACGATTACGCTTTACTTGACGCGCTCGAAGTTCCTCGTCAGTCGGCTCCGATGGTTCAGGTTGCGGCACCACTCCTAGCGGCTCCCTTGGAAGCGGCGTGTTGTGCAATCTCACTTGCATTTGGCGAAGCCATGCTTGGTAAATGGTGACGTCTACCAACTTATTGTCATCGGCGATGTCAGCCAAGTCGATCGTAGCGATGAGCAGGCACAGTTGCTCAGGTTCAAGTTCCTTGGCGAGCAATCGCGGCAAGTCGAGCCATGCCTTGTGCCGACTCGTGCCCAGCATGAGCGCCGTCTGAGCCGAGGCTGGTGTTCTATCTATGATTTCGTCTAAGTAACCGCACAGTATGGATGCCTCTCGAGCACCTGACGCCGTTGACAAGCGTGTAGCCGCGAGAGTGCCCGAGTGTGTGGCGTGCACAAATTCAGAAAGCGTAATGTCCTCGACGTAGCCACACGCACAGAGCATCGCTTCGAGCCGATCGAGCGCTCTAGGAGTAGCGCGAGCAGGCTCGAGTCGATACATTACGCGGCGAAGATGCGGAAGCGTGATTCGTCCAATGGAAGAGCCTTGCAGTCTGAAGAGCGGTTGAAGGAGATCGAGTCGTTCGCGAGCCACCGTCCAGATGATGCAGCATAAATCATCGACGAGCGCATTTCTTTGATATATCGGGGAGAATTGCGTCATCGGTGGGGCCGAGGGCGGTGCCATACCAGACCAGAACTGCGGTTCGCTCACCTCGGCGGCGTCGAGCATTTCTTCGTCTCGGTGCGGAGTCCTGTAATCGCCATCCAGCGATTCGTACGGCGCGTCATTTTCTTGCAAAAACTGACGCAAGTTCATCGGCTCTGCATCCGCGCTCACAAACTCACCGAAAACGTCTCGTTCGGTCGCCCCGTATACGGGGCTTTCGGCAGATTTACCACTGAGCAATGGCATCTGAGCGGCGGCGTCGGGGATTGCATCCACCGCCGTCGGCGCCGTCTCCGCGACTTCAAATTCATCTTCCTCCTGTGGAATTGCCTCCAACACGTGAACGCGACGCGCGCGGCGTTCCTTCTTCGTTTTTATCGGACGAATCGGCGACGCGGCGCCGTATGTCGACTCTTTAATCTGGGGCAACAGCGGCACGCGCGCCTCCTTCCAAACGCTTGGCGACTCGCCCGCGCCATAATCTACCCCGCCGATAGACGATCCCAACAGAGGTTCCGCCGCCGCCGAACCCTGTTCGTCATCACCCACATCACCCAACTCGCTCTCCGACACCGGATCCAACTCCACCACGAGCTCTGGGGAATTCTCCACGAATCCATCCTCGACCGTTCCGTACGACGTCTTCTTCGGCGTCACCAACGGCTCGCGAAGCTTCGTCAAATCCTCCACCTTATCCGACTCCTCGTTCGCACCGTACTCCCCATTTAACGACGAACTGTGTTTTAATAACGGCACCGACGAGCGCGACGCGCCCACGCCTTCTTCTCCCCTCCCCCGTTCCACTCCTTCGTCAAAGTCGTCATCTCCGTTATCGAACCGCACCCACTCCGTCGTCGCGTCCCCGTCCCCGAACGCCGAATCCTCCTCTCTCCCGCCTCCGACGCTCAGCATGGACGCGTCCAGCTCCACCGCCCCGTCTTCATCGCTCGTCAGCGCGATGAGCGATTCGGTGGACGACACCGACGGGCCGTCTCGCGGCGCGTCCGCTGGTGAACCGTTGGCGGCAACGTCCTCGAGCGTCGACATCGTTCTCACCTGTCCCACTCGCGCCGCCGGTCGCGACGCCGCCGCGCGTTCGGGCGTCACCGACCCAACGCCTGGGACGAAGAGTTTCGCCCCGGGGTTCAGCGACATGCTCGTCGGCCGGGTACCCGCGCGTGGTCGTCGTCGTCGAGTTGTGTGGATTTTCAATCCATTTTTTTTTGGAATCTTTCCATGCATGGTTTCTTTGATGAGTTACGAACCGTCAAAATGTATGGTACCCCACTCCCGAAATCAGAGGAGAACGTGTCCTCGGACGCCACTCGACGACCGGCGGGGAGCGCCCGCCCCGAGCCGAGCCGTCATGGAGCGGTACGAAAAAGGACGAACCCTCGGTGAGGGCACGTTCGGTGTCGTCTACGAGGCGAGAAGGCGCGAAACGAACGAACTGGTGGCGATTAAAAAGATCCGTCTGGGTAAAGCGAGAGAGGGTGTGAACTTTACGGCGATCCGAGAGATTAAACTGCTCCAGGAGATTCGACACGAACACGTGATATCGCTCGTGGATGTGTTTGCGCACAAGAAGAATTTGAATTTGGTGTTTGAGTTTTGCTCGAGCGATTTGGAAATGGTGATTAAGGATAAGAGGACGCCGTTGAGCGCGGGGGAGGTGAAGTCGTACTTGCGAATGACGCTGCTGGCGGTGAAACATTGTCACGATAATTGGGTGTTGCACCGAGATTTGAAGCCGAACAACTTGTTGATTGCGCCGAATGGATGCCTGAAGCTGGCGGATTTCGGTTTGGCGAGGATCTTCGGGTCACCAGATCGAAGGTTTACGCATCAAGTGTTTGCGCGTTGGTACAGAGCGCCGGAACTGCTCTTGGGATCGAAAACGTACGGGCCGGGCGTCGACGTGTGGGCTGTCGGATGCATTTTCGCAGAGCTCATGTTGCGCAGACCGTTCTTCGCGGGGTCATCAGACATTGATCAGTTGGGTAAGGTGTATGCGGCGCTGGGAACGCCGACGGAGATGAATTGGCCTGGGTGCACGGCGCTTCCAGATTTTATCGAGTTCGTCTACGTGCCGCCGCCGCCGCTCAGGGAAACGTTCCCAAACGAGACGGACGAAGCTCTAGACTTGCTCAAGAAGATGCTGGAATACAACCCGAACAAGAGGATCACGATTGCGAATGCGCTCGATCATCCGTACTTTCACACTGAGCCGGCGCCAATTCCTTACGAACAGTTGCCGAAACGTTTCGCCGCGCCGAGCACGCAGAAGACGGGCGATGAACGATCTTCCCCAGTCTCTGCGCAACAACCAAAGACGGGCGAAAAGCGTCGTCTCGAGCAAACACCGGGAACGACGAACTCTGCCGATCCAAACTTCAGACCAAAGTTAGACGAGGCGGACAGGGAGAGCTTGCGCAAGAGGAAAAATGCGCTCGACCAGGCTTTCGCAGACGTAGACGGGGACGACGATGATACGTAGTTTTTTGTTGTTAATAGCTAGCTAGATAGGTTAGACGTCTCAAGGTTTATCGTATCGATCCCGAAGTCGTCGCCGCGTTCGACGCCGACGACTGCGGCGGTCTCTGTCTTCCCGCTAGTTCGTCCTGCATTTGTTTCAACTCCTCGGGATCGATCGCCTCGAGCAACTTAGGCGCGACGTACGCCAAGAACACCGTCATGATTACCATGAGCGCCATCGGATTCTTCATGATCGCTCGAACGGAGATTGAAGAAGAAGGTTCGTAATATTCCGCAACGCTCACCGGCGACAAACGCAACGGCTTTGTCTCGAGCGATACAGATTTGTCTTCCGCGTACACCGCCTCGATCGTTCCAGGATCCTTAACGTCACCGCCCCCAATCTCATCTTCGCCGTAAATCCTAATCCTAATCGGCGGATACGTCAATCCTGTCGCGTGCACGTCCAACACGTGCGTTCCCGGAGGTGCGTCTGGCACCGTAAACGTCCCATCCGCGCGCAACGCGCTCCGAATCTTCCCGTGTCGCTCCGTCCCGAGCGTGATGCGCACCTCGCGAGTATCCACCCCCATCGATTTCAGCGGTCGCATTTCCAACGCGCCCTCGATCGCGTATCTATCCGCCGTGACGAGCGACGTGGATGATCTCTCAGTCGTTCGAAGCGCACCCATTGTTGACGCGTCGACGTCGCGCGTCGCGAGCGCAATCGTCACCAACGCCGAGACGAGCGCTCGAAAGACGCTCGACATCACCCATCCGCGGGTTTGACGCGCCGACATCGCGTCGCGTCGCATTGCGCGTGGAACTGTGGCGCGCGCGCGTGCTCGTGTGACTCAACACGTGCTTTCGTTCGCGCAACCGTAGAGTTCGCCGCTCTCGCCGCCCGACGACCTACGGGATTGATGATTAGCGACGAGACGTACGGGCGATGGAAATCGCTCGTGCCGTTTGTCTACGATTGGTTCGCGCATACGCGGACGTCGTGGCCGAGCCTGTGCTCGAGGTGGGGAGAGGTGCTCGACGCCAACCCATACCGAACCAAACAGCGCGTGTATCTCACGGAGCAGACAGAGGGAACGAACGCTGCGGGTAAACCGCTAGCAAACACTATTCTCGTGTGTCAGGCGGAAGTGCTTCGTCCGAGGGTGGCTGCGGCGGAGCACATGATATTCGACGAGCACAGCAAGAGTCCAATTTTAAAGAAGGAAAAAGCGTTGTGGCACCCGGGAGAAGTGAACCGAATGCGATGCGTTCCGGGACAGGAGAACGTGCTGTTGACGCACACCGACGCGCCAGAGGTTTTGGTTTTCGATGCAAACGGACCAGGAGGGAAGAATTCAGCTTTGAGTAGGGCGGATGGAAGTGGGTACACGGCGCCAACGTGTGTGCTTCTCGGACACACCGAAAGCGCAGAGTACGCGCTGGCGGTGTCTGAGCGCTCGAAGCTCGTCGCGAGCGGTGGTAAGGATGGTAAAGTTTTGACCTGGTCGCTGGATGATGCGAGCACGGCTGCTGCTACGAGTAAGAAGAGGCAGATAGATGCGCACGAAGACGTTCCGATGGTTGGCGGCGGTTTGAGCAAGGCTGAGATGGCGAGACACACGTGCGTGGGGGCGCGTTCTGAACTCTCTGGACACACGGACACGATCGAAGACGTGTGTTTCAATCCTTTAGATGAAAACCAGCTGTGCTCTGTGGGAGATGATCGAAACCTTTTCCTTTGGGACACTAGGGCGAAGAAACCAGCCGCCGCTGTAAAGGGCGCACATGAAGACGACATTCACTGCGTCGCGTGGAGCTCTTTTGACGAACACATCATCGTGACTGGTAGCAAAGATACGACGGTTAAAGTTTGGGATCGTAGAAAGGCTCAAAGCGATGAAGCCATGTACTCTTTTGACTCTCACGTTGACAGCGTGTTGTGTGTAGATATGCATCCACAAGCCAAGGGCGTCTTCATGACTGCCGACGAAATTGGGCGCATAAACGTGTTCGATTACAATAAAGTCGGTGCAAAGCAAAGTGGCGACGAGTCTCGCGCCGGGCCTCCACACCTCATTTTCCAACACAGTGGCCATCGGGGAACAGTATGGGATATTCAATGGAATCCATACGACCAGTGGACTGTTTGCTCGACGTCAGTTGGAGAGTTCCAAAACACTTTGCAGCTTTGGCGCGTGAATGATTTGATATACCGCGACATCGAGCAGTGCATAGATGAGCTCGAGCGTCATAGAGATATTATCTGCGGTAAGCAAGTCAAACGTGCGGCTGAAGTTGCTGCAGCGAAGGTGGGAAACAAGGAGAGAAAAACTCGCAGCGGAGTCGACGGCGAGGGTTCACGCGTGATCATGGCAGATGTTCCTGAAGAGAAAGAGGTGAAATGAAAAATGCTTTAGAATGCCTATTGTTTTGAATACACATTTGTTTGTACAACAACAAAGAATCAAACCAACTTCTCCGAACCGTATGCGCCAAGTCCTACACGCTTGCCTCGAGTGATTGCAGCAACAGGTTCGGCGATGCCATCGCGCGCCTTACCCAAGCCACCTGTACCTCTAAATCCCATTTTTGCAAGCATTTTTGAGCCAAACCCTGTCGTGTGCCGCTCGAAGGCTCCAAACTCGTGACCCGCCCCTACCACGGTTCCTCTTTTCTTCGATCGAGCTCTTTCCAGTCGTTCAGCGTCACGACGCTGCGCCTCGGCAGCTCGTCTCGAACCTCTGTTCGGATACACAACCTCGCTTTCATCGACTCCATCCGCCGACGCGTCCACCGTGTCGTCCGCAGATTCTGATTCCGAGAAGACGTCGGCGTCGTTGGCCAGCCCACCAGAGACAAATTGTGGCGGTGGTTTCACTCGTCGTGATCTCTGCCAAGAAGAGACATTCTTTCGCCGCGATTGCTTCGGTGTGAACGAATGTACTTCAACTGACACCGCTCGAGAGCCTGACGTCAGGTGAAGGACCGCGTGTCGGCGCTTTCCGCCCCCCTTGATCTCCATATCGCATCGGTGTCGCTTTGCGATGCGCTGCGTCTCTTCGAGGCTCGGCACTTCCATAGATGACTTCACAGGAGGAAATCCTATGTATGATACTCCTGCATCTATCGCCGCACTGAAGAGTCGAGACCAGACGTCGTCTTCGGCATCAAAATCAGCGGGAGCCACGACTTCGACGTCCTCGCCATGCGGCAAAGGAGGCTCGGGGTGCGAACCTTCGAGATCCATTCTGAGAACTCGCATCATGTCGTTCATGCGATGCACTTGCTCGCGCTTAGACCCAAGCCCGGCGAGTTCATCTGACTCGTCAGAATCATAATCTTTTTCGTCTTCTTCGTCGGAACCATCAGAAATGTTTTCCATGTAGTCCAACGCGACGTCGTCGTCGATGCTATCGTCCGACCAGTCTTCGCTCTCTTCCTCGCTGCTAGACGCCGAAACTTCATCCGGCTCGCCGTGCGCCTCATCATCACTCCCGCGTACGCCAGCATCTATATCGTTATAGTCAAATCCTACAGCCGCGCTCGCCCCGGGACCCGCTGGCGTAGAGCCGCCGCCGCCTCTATCCAAGAAAACCTCCACTCCGCCAACCGTCATCTTTCGTACCGGTGGCGCCGCCGACGGGCGTGCGCCCCGTCCACGCCCTCGTCCACGCGCGATGGCTCTCGGGCGCAGTCCAGAGACGCCGAAACCGTCGTCAAACATCCCGTCGTCGTCTTCCTCGTCTGAACTTTGCCAGTTGATGATTTCTTCCGCCGTGTACTTGCGGCGCGTTCCCACCGACGCATCCGCGCCTCTGGCACCGATCGACCGTCTCCCGCGACCAGCGCGACCAGCGCGACCGCCGCGATCGCTGCGCGTCGACGGCTTGGCGCCGCGACGCTTCGGCATCGGTGCGCGTGTCGGCCGAGTTGTGACGAGCGACGCGCGAACGACGAGGGCGCGGCTTTGTCCGCAGACGTCGACGCTCGTTCGAACGCACCAGTTCGGAATGTCACCGCGCGAGCGAGCGAGCAGACGCGCGACAACGGGCAAACGCGCGTCGCGTATCGCGCTGACGGTGACGCTCGCGGCGTGCGCGGCGAAGGGCGCGCGAGGTGCGCATCTTTTTTTGACTTATGAAGTTTCAACTGTTCGCACGAACGCGTCGCGTGTGATGGAGATGGACGCGCTTGACTGACCAGCGATACGCATTTCGACGTAGGTGGTTTGGTTTCTAAATTATTGGTGCGTAGCGGGCGCGCGGCGTTCAAAGAGGCGCGCGAGGCGAAGGCGAAAGGCGAAGAGCCTGACAGTTGGTTGGCTCGCGCGGCGGCGTGGACCATGCACGCGTACGAAGACGCCAAGGCGGATTACATGGGAAGGACGAGTGAAACGCACGGTCATGAGACGCATATTCGATTGGACGATCGATCGGACGAGACGGCGAGCTGGCAGGAATCAGATGTCTGGGACTTGGGCGACGCCGACGACGCAGATAATCAACGCGAAAGCGGCGGTGATGCCGAATCAGAAGACAATCCGGATGATAACGACGGAGAAGGCACGGGAATAGTGTTGGTATATCCTGAAACCTTCGAAGATTTAACGTCCGCGGCGGTTCAGTCGCAGGACAGTTGTGCGAGTGCATCGTCTTTGCGAGCCTCGGAAAATTGGTTGATTGTCGCTTGCGCGCGTTCGTCGCCCACATGTCGCCAACTGGCGCCATTGATGGCCATTTTGAGCTACGACAGTACTTTTGCATCAAATGTGGGTGATGGATTCAAAGTTGGCTGGGTAGACTGCACTCCTGATGACGCGAGGAGTTGGTGTGTTGAGCGACTGAAAGCCAAGGTGGTGCCGACAGTCATCGCCATCGCGTGCGGTCGCGAAAAGCAATACGATCTTGGCTTCAAGGGTGACTTTATCCCACTGATTCGGAAATGGTCCACCGATTTCGCTCGCGAAGCCAATGAAGAGGCCGCGATGCAGTGTTCGGCTGAAAAGCCGTCGCTGAAGGCGTGAAAGAAGTGAAGACTGCTCTCACACTCCAGTCGTCGACGTACGATGCTTCTTTCGGTCGGCGCGCTCGAAGCGCGGCGCATTCAAGCTTCGCCGAGCGCGTCGCTGAGTCGGAGGCATCTCGCGCGCGAAACGGCGCCGCGTGTCGGACGACTCAGACTGACAGCGTTAGGGGATGACGCACGGTTGGTTGAGCTTTATAGCGGAATGGGCGCGTCGAGGCTCGCGATCGAACCATTGTTGAAGCTCAAGGGCGTCGTCGCTGTCGACAATTCGGATGCCGCAAATGCCGTGTACGAAGACTATTTCGGCGAGGCTCCTCGCCGAGGAAACATCGAACACCTCGACCTTGACGCACTTTTTAGCTGTGATGTGGACCACGTGCTCACCATGTCGCCGCCGTGTCAGCCGTACACGCGTCGAGGTAAAGGGTTAGCGTCTGAAGATCCTCGAGCCCAAAGCTTTCTACGCGTCATCGATACCATTCCGCGCATGGAACATCCGCCTCGCTGGATTTTTGTCGAAAACGTCGTCGGCTTTCAAATATCGAACACGAGAGAGAGACTTCTTCAGGCTCTGCGAAACGGCGGGTATGCCTTTGAGGAATTTATCGTCAGTCCCACGGCATTGGGTATACCGTACACGAGAGCGCGCTACTACCTCATCGCGACTCGACGTGCATCAGGCTTCACAGAGGCTGTTCCAAGCTGGTTGACGAGTCACAGGCTGACGGGCATGTGGGATCTAGCTGTCGCCGACGCCGCCGACGATTTGTCGCGTGCCCGGTCCCTTGAGTCTTACATCATCGATGAAATGGATGCCAAAGACTCTCTTCGTCTGTCTGATGATACTGTGCGGAAGTATTGGAAATGGTTGGACGTCGTCACGCGCGACAGCCAGCGTTGTTCGACCTTCACTTCTGGTTACGCCAGCACGGTTTTCGGTGGTTCGGTTCTCTTATGCGAGGACCACCCAGATGACGAGCTGAAGAACGCTTTAGTGCGTAGGACCGGCGATAAAATTCTTCGCATTGACGAAGATGATGTCGAGCACTTCCTCGGTAGGTTGCGCTGGTTCGATGTCGAGGAAATCAAAGCGTTCCACGGAGTCCCCGAGAGCTTTGAATTCAGGGCGTGTTCGAACAAAAAAGCTGTATTTCTTCTCGGAAACTCCATATCCGTGGACGTCGTGCGGTCTATAATGCAGTTTATGATTTCGGCAGGTTGATGCGTTAGACGTCTCCGTGGCCATAGTTCTTAGTTGTTTGTAGAAATTCTTAGTCTTTTAGCACGATTACAAGCGTTTACTTCTTCGGCACAATCGCGCCGTACGCAACGATCGGCCCGGCGTCCCCATCTTCTTCTTCGGTCTGATAGTCGTCCGCTTTCGCGCGAATCACGACAGACTTGCCCGCGATGTTGTTTGTCTTATCTGACGTGAGCGAAGTGTACAAATCCTTAAACGACGACGTGCTCGTACCATCCTCTTCGGCAACGATATTACCCAAATCACCAATATGCCTGTTGAGCGTGACTCCGTCACCCAAAAAGTGGCTCGCGCTCGCTCCAAACTTCTTAAGGCTATCCGGTCCGTTCCTCGAGTGGTGAGGCCGGTTGTCCGGGTTATAGCTCTTCCCCGTGCACGCCCCCGCGTCGTCGCATCCCTCCAGGTTGCCGTTCTCGTGCACATTGATGCCGTGCTTACCCGGCGTCAACCCAGAAACGTTCATTGTCACCTGAACCACCTCTTGGTTGCTGCGGTTGATGGTTTGCGTAAACGTTACCGTGCCGCTCACGCCGGCGCCCGCCTTGGTGGCCACAAGCTCAGCGACGTACTCGGGCGTCTTTTGCCCCGCGAACGCCGCGTCGATACCGATCGACGACGGTGCGAGCCCACCGACGACCGCCGCCGCGACAGCACCCGCGCCAAATCGTCGCACAAAGTTGAACTCTACCGGTCGGACAGCCTTCTCGTTATCCGCCCGCACCACGACAGTTCCTCGATGCGTCTTCCCCGCGCTTGCGCGCGCAGTCACCGTCGCGCGCGCCCCGCTCGTCGTCTTCATCGTCGTCTTCATCGTCGTCGCCGTTATGTGCGTCGCAAAGTGAGAGAACGAGGCTTGTTTAACCAAGTGCGTTCTGGGCATACACCAGAGACGGCATCTTTAACTCGGCAACGCCCATGCCTGTCACTGTGCGACGGTCCATATCATCGATCGGGGAGCTATGTCGCCCGCTGCGCTCGAGCTCATGCGCGAACGAAACGCTCGGATGCACTCCGAGGCGTCCGTGTCGCGCGGACGTTCGTTTAGGCCTCGACGGTCGGATGTTTTCGTGGTGACGTACCCGAAGTGCGGAACCACTTGGATGACCCAAGTTTGCCATCAGATTCGATGCGCCGTGGCGGGAAAGGATGGCGAGGCGTTCGGGGAAATCACCGAGGTGGTACCGTGGGACATTCTCGCGCTGGATTGCGGACAGGACCTCGATGCGGATCAGACGTGCGAGCCGCGCATTTTCAAGTCTCACGAAAATGCGAAAGACTGCGCTCGAGGCGCAAAATACGTCGTCGTCGTCCGTGATCCGCGGGACGTCTTCAACTCTTTCTACGAGTTTTTACCGGCGTACATGGGTATCGGAAGCGGGGAAATCACCCCGGAGGAGTTTGCGGACGCTATATTCGCCGGGGCATCGCACTCGGGTGGCTTTTCGGAGCACTTTTTGTCGTGGTACGACGAAATGGTGGCCAACCCGGAAAACGTACTCATGCTGAGCTTTGAGGATATGAAAGACGATTTGGGTAAGGTGACTCGTCGCGTCGCGTCGTTCATGAACGTTGAGCTATCTTCTGAGCATTTCGACCTCGTGCTTGAGCGAAGTGGATTTGCGTACATGCGAGAGAATACGATGTTTGATGACCATTTCGTGCGCGACAAGATTAAGGCTCAGATTGGACTCCCAGAGAATTCGGAGTTCAAGGTTGGGAAGGTCCGCGCGACTGGTGGTACCGTCGGTGAAGGCGCGAGACAGCAACCGAAATCCGTCACGGCGGCTATCGACGCAAAGTGGGCCGCGGAAATGTCTCCTCGAGGTTGGCCGACATACGAAGAGTTTAGGCGCGAAATCGCGGCGCGTGCATACAAACGCACGATTGAGAGCACCCGATGCCTACATTAGTAAATTAGTTTTACATTCTTTTGCATGAATAGCACTGCCTAGTTTGATTTCCGAAGCCTGAGCTCCGCTCGTTCGGTTTCGCAAAGTTCCAATTTCTCGAGCGCAAGAGCCAAGAGCTCGTTCGCCTGCGTGAGAGCCTCCTCTAGCACTGCCGCTCGATTTTCAGCTCGCGATGCTCGATTATTTGCGTCCTCGATCGCTTCCGCACAGGGCCCGTCGTGCCATTTCCGGATGATTCTTTCTGCAAATACTCTCAATTTCCATCGGCCGAACGCGTACGCACGCGTCGCTTTCGATTGCGCGCGCGCGGACGCCGAACACGCGTCTACCATCGCCTCCTCTCGACGTTTGAGTTCTTCTAGCTCTTTTCGAGCGCTGCGCAGCTCGGTTTCCACCGACTCGCGGGTCCTGATGAGCTCCTCAGCCGCTCGTAACCGCTCCTGGACCAATCCGAGCTCTCGCTCGCTTTCCTTGCCCCGCACGTCGACCCCGCTCGTCTCGGCGTCTCGTCTCCCCTGTCGCTCCAAGACGACAATTCGAGCGTGTGCTGATGTCAAATCGTCCTGCGCGCGCTCTAGCGCATCCTCCGTCGCGCGCAGGCGGGCGTTGGCGTCCGCCAACTCCTCAGCGAGCGCTTTAACAGCCAGTCGACTCTGACGACGCACTGACGCTGCGTCGAGCGCCGCCGACTTTGACTCTCGCACGATGTGCCCGAGCGCTTCTTCGCTCGCCGTCACCATACCGAGCGCGCGCGCGACGAGTCGCCGTGTGGCGAGGTAACGGGCGCTTTCTTCATAACTGTCGTTATAATCAGCCTCGCGATGCCACCCGTCTCTACCGCTCGCGCGCGCGCATCCACCCCTGGAGCGTCGACACCGGCTCGTAAACGCGCGCGGCGCGCATCGAGTCGCGTCCCCGCGTCGTCGACGGCGACGACGACGACGTCCCCGGAGGTGGAGGTGGAAACGAGACGCGTCTATGAGCTCAGCAAGAAGGGTGATATATCAAATCTTCGACTGGTCGAGCGACCGCGCGAGGTGTTGGCGCCGAATGAGGCTCGAGTGCGCGTCAAGGCGATCGGATTAAACTTTGCCGACGTGTTCACCGCGCTAGGGTTGTATTCCGCGGCGCCGGACGGAGCGTTTGTGCCGGGTTTGGAGTGTTCGGGCGTGGTGGAGGAGCTCGGCGCCGACGCGAGCGGAGCGCTTGAGGTTGGCGATGAGGTGATGTGCGTGACGCGATTCGGCGCGTTCGGAGACGAGATTGCGTGCCCGGTGACGCAGATTCGTAAACTTCCAAAGGGATGGTCGTTCGAGGAAGGCGCGTCGTTTTTAGTGCAAGGTTTGACGTCGTTTTACGGATTGAAGCGATTGGGCGATATTAAAAAAGGATCCGTCGTCTTGGTTCACTCCGCCGCCGGCGGGTGTGGATTGATGGCGCTCGGTATTTGTGAACGGGTTGGTGCAAAAGCTATTGCCGTCATCGGGAACAAGAGCAAGGTGGACACGCTCAAGGAGCGTTTCCCAAGTCTCAAAGCCATCATCGTGCGCGACAGAAAACGATTCGGCGAGCAAGTCCGAGGCGCCTGCGAGGCCGTCGGAGCCGAGGAGGGCGTCGACATTGTGCTCGACGCGACGCTCGGAGACTATTTCGAGGGTGGATGGGATAGGCTGTCGCGCGGAGGGCGATATGTCGTGTACGGAGCCGCGGATTTGACGCCGCAAGGCGATCGAATCGGCGTCCTTGGTTGGATCAAGCTCGCGTTCAAATTTTTGAGAAGGAAAAAGGTTGACCCACTCATGCTTCCGGGTGAAAACAAGGGTATTTTAGGCTTCAATTTAATTTGGCAGTTTGATCGCACCGAGGATTTGGCATCCTTACTCGGCGAGTTGCAAGCGCTCGATTTGCCCGCGCCAAAGGTTGGGCGAACTTTTGATTTTGCCGAGCTTCCCGACGCACTTCGTCTATTTCAAACTGGATCGACGACGGGCAAAGTCGTCGTCAAGGTGTCAGATTGATGTTGGTTTGGTTTCGCATATCTTCGAGTATCTTGTTATTAGTATCGCTATGAAATCTGTCTGCTAGGTGCTCGCTATGCGATCTGTAAGTTCTTCTATGCGCTCGTCGATCAGAGAAATAATTTTATCCCCGCTGCCGTACATGCCCGTTCGCATCAGGTCTCCTCGCTCCGTGACCAGTCTGCGCACTTCCCGCTCGGCGGCTCGCTTCTCCGCCATGGTATCAGACTGCGCGACATCGGGCGCTAGGCGCGCACGCACGTCTTTTTCGCCCTTTGCTCCGCCTCCGGCTTCTTCGTCAATCTTATCGAGCTTGGACGGAAGCGGCATTCGATAATCCTCCACTGCGCGAAGGTTTGGGCGCGCAACCTGCGGCTTCGCGACGTTATCTCCACCGATCGTTCCATTCATCGACACAGCCGCGACATCCGCTTTGAAGCCTCTCATGAACGCATCTGAATCCTCTCCGTCGCCCGAAAGTATGTCATTCATGAATTCGTTTGCGCTCGGCGCCATTTGTGAACGATGCGAAAGATTCAAACCAGCCCTCTCCATCGCTCGCCGCGAGTGCGCGCGCTCGCGTTCTAGAGCTACGACTTGGCGCGCCATCTTTGTCAGCTGTTTCTTGTATCTTTCCTTGAGTGCCGCTTCTTCTTCAGCGCGCGCTTCGGCGGCTTCGCAGCGAGGTGCGAGTCGAGAAACTTCAGCTTGCAGCGTCGCTTCGTTCGTCTCCAATGACGCCTTTTTGTGCGCGGCGAACGCGACTTCGATTTGCGTCAGATTTGCCTCTGCGTGTTCCAATCGAAGATGGATCGCGTCCCGCTCCCGAATCGCTTCTCGCGCTTTTTGTCGCTCAATCTCAACCTTGTGGTTACACGTCTCTTGATTACGCTCGACCGAATCCTTCGCCTCTTCCCTCACTCGTGAGGTTTCGCGCTCCAACTTGTGTTTGCGATGTTCAAAGTGTTCTTCGAGCTCGACCAACTTTCTTTCGCGTCCTTCGAGCGCGGCGGCGGCTTGCTGCAACTTTCTCTCCATGGTTCGCAAACGTTGCGTCGCCTCCTCCATCTCGCGGTTCCTTCTCGCTTCGTGCCGGCGCCATTCATCTTCCAGAATGCGCATGCGCGCCGCCTCCTTGTTCGCGAGTTCGTCGTGGAATTTAGTCATCTCGTGTTGCTTCCAAACTTCCAAATCGTACGCAACCTTGTACTCGACGCCCGCTCGAGGATCCGCCTGCGCGACGTTCGACGTTTGACGCGACGGCGGAAGCGCTACGTGACGCCTCTGAACTTTACAAGCCGGTGGCGGCGGTTTCTGCGCGCTCGGCACCGGCGCCGGTGATAACTCGCGCATGCCATCCGCGTCAATCTTCTTCCTCGAGCCGCCAGTTCTCTTTGGCGTCGACGCTGGTTGGCGCTCGGTCAACGAGCCGCGCGAATCCAACCGCACGCGCAGCCGCGCGCGACCGACGACGACACCTCTATCATCCGTCACCTCTGCTCGGTAACGCACATCCTGACGACGCAAGAGCTCATCGATTGCAATGTTTGCGCTCGCAACCCTACTTTCATCCTTTGACGACCACACATCCAGAAGCACGCACGGCTTCCCCGCGAGCGTCGTCGCCAGCGCCGTCGGAGCGCACGAGAATCGAATCGAACCGCTCGATCGCTCAAATTCCGTCTCGTCGACGCCATCGACATCCTTAACCCGACCCGACGGCGCCGTTCGAATCAGACACGACGCATCCACCACGTTCAACCCTAAAATCTTCGCCAAGACGTCGTCCGCCCCGACGTTCGCGGTCAACGGCGCGCTCGAGTCAAAAGACGTCGCTCCGATGCGCTCAAACGATTCGACGCATAAAGTCAACTCAAACGCGTGCGTCGATTCGTGGACGACGACGCTCGACCCACCGGCGGTAGGTTTAACCACCGCGACGCGGTGTGCATCAAACGTAGGTAATCGTGCCTCCTCGTCGCCATCCTCCTCCTCCTCCTCGTCGTCGTCGTTGCCCGTCGCGTATCCAGTCGCGTATCGCCGCTTCGGCGTCTCCTCTTTGGCTCGCACGCGCGACGCCTTCTTTGCCTCTGCCTCCTCCCCGTGAATTACCCTCGTTGCCACCGACACGAAAATCTCCCCCCCAGTCCCACCACCCTTACCCCGAAGTTCCATCCACCGTCCCTCGATCCCACCGTACCGCTCCACCGCCGCGTCCGTCGCCGAATCCGTCTTCTTTCCTTTCCTTTTCTGTTCGCCTACGCCGACGTTTCCAACCGTCTCGCGCGCGACGCAAAATCCCAACGACCGTTCCCCCGGTTGCGCGATCGCCTCCACCCGAACCCCGGCATCCGATCGTCGGAGTACTCTCGCCCGTCCTTCGCTTCGTCGGTACACCGTCGTCGTCGCGTCGTCGTCAACATCGCAATCGTCAGCCGTCGTCGTCGACGCCAGACCGTTTCGAATGCGAAACCGCGACGCGTCCCACGTCTTGACCCTCCGTCGCGTCTCCCCGTCGTACGTCGCCCGAATCTCCACCGAAGTCGTTCGCGGTCCGAGATCGAGTCCGCGCGTCCCGGCGACGTCCACCACCGTCTCGTGTATCCGCATCGTTCCCGGTCGTCGTTCGGTCGTCGTCGTTTGAAGCGCGTTTTTGCAACGAAATTTGACTTTGACTCGCGTCGTCGTCGTCGTCGTCGTCGTCGTTGTTAACTAACCGATGAATCGCGCGACCACGACCACGTGGTCGCGAACGAGCGAGCGAGCGAGCGGATGCGGGCTCGCGATGTTTGGTATCCACCAGAGCGCGCGCCGAGGCGTCGGGCGTGTGACGCCGCGCGTCCGTCGTCTCGGGTCATCGTGTCATCGGTTCTTCGTGTATTGTAGTGATGTTAGGACCATGTATGCGTTGTGATGGTCGGGCCATCGCGGTCCAGCGTTGGAAATGAATTTCGGATTGAAAATGCGAGCGGTGCGACGTCACTCATCGACCGGTGCGCGAACCTGTACCACGACGACGACGACGACGACGACGACGACGACGACGGTCATGATGATGTGCGTGACGACGACGACGACCACGGCCTCGTCCTCCTCGGCGGTGTTCGCGTCGGGGAAGAGGCGCTTCGGGGAAGAGGCGATTAGAATGCGACGAACCGGTGGCGCCAGGGGTGGACTAATCGCAACGTCCGCGTCGGCGTCGTCTTCGAGGCGAGGGGTAGCCGCGATGATTGGTGGTGGACAAAGGCGACGTGGGGATGAAGTGTCGGCGTCGGCGTCGTCGTCGGCGGTGAATGGTGGTGGGCCGAAGCCGCCGGCGGTGTCGTTTGACGGGGAAAAGGTGAAGAAGTGGTTCGAGGACGTCACGGAGAAGCCGTGGGATAGCCCCGCGGCGGGCGCGCGGGAGTTTCTCGCCGTGAAACCGATCGCGGCGGTGGTTGAGATGGATAACGCGACGGAAACGATGTCGGCGAACGAAATTGAAAGTCACGGGTTGAACTTGCCGACGTGCCAGGCGGAAGCGTTGGCGCGCGCCAAGGCAAACTCGGTGCGGTTTCGACAAAACTATATGCAGATTGCCGCCGTGGTGGTGTTGATGGGAAGCGAGTGCTTTGCCTTTGCGTTATCGTTGATTTCGTTTTACGTCTACTTGGCGTTTTCGAGCGATTCCATTCTCGGCGAGTTATCGCTGGCGACCAAGGACGCGCTCAAGTGGAACGATAAAGTCGTCGCGGGTTTACCCAGGGCGACGGTGAAGAAGGCGACGCTGGGCGTATCGGTCGTATTGTTTTTGTTGTCCGACGCCACTGCGAACACGTACGCCGTGCTTCGTTCGCTCGCGTGGGCCACGCTCATCGCGGCGGCGCACGCCGTCACGCGGCCAATCGACCTCAAGGGCACGCTCGGGGATATCGTCAAGGGATTTCGCTCAGCCAAGAGCAAGGAGGAACTCCAAGACGCCGCCAAGGAGGGATTGAAATCCGTTCAGACGTGGTGGAAGAACCGCAAGCCGAGCGAGCCCACGCCAGTGATCTTGGTGCAGAAGAACGGCGGCGCCAAGCCGAACGGCGCCAAGAACGACGAACCGGCGCCGCGTCGCGAGGACTCCAACGGCGCCATCGACGTCGACGCTCGCGAGGCGCAAGATAGAAAACAACTTCCATGATGTGTTAGGCGAAGGGCCGAGGCGGTCTCCTCGTATCGCGCGGTGTGCTGCTAAGTGAAACTTTTAATAACAAAATCCAAGTTGAATAGGCGTCATAGACCGAATCAGAGCTCATCCTTCGCCGCTTCCTCCTCGGGCGTGGGAAAGTACACGCCCTCCGCGCTCACCCACATCGCGTTCGACCCACTGGAGTGCGCCGCGCATACCTCCTGGTGCCCCGCGATCGGTCTACCAAACTTTATTCCGTGCGAGTGGAGATAGGCTCCGGTGTCCGCGTGCTTGAACCGCACTTTTTTCCCTCTCTCCCACGCACCCGCACCGGAGGGTATCTCCACGATCCAGTTATCGCCCGTATCGCTCGACTCATCGCTTCCAAAACACGACACTTCGTTCTGTCCGCTCAACGGCGATCGATGTTCGTGCGAGTGCAACCACGCGCGCGTGTTCGCGTGTTGCAACCGCACCGTCTGTCCGTGCGCGACGGCGCTTCCTCTCTCGCACTCCTCCCCGACCGCGCCGTGCAGGATCCAGTACTGATCCTCCGAACCATCCGGTCGCGCCGTGACGCTCTGCTGACCAGAGCCAGACGCGTACTGCACCTGCTGGCTTCCCAGAAAGTGTTTCGTGCTCGAGTGTTTCAGCTTTAGCGCGCTTCCACACGTGACCGACGCCGGGGCTTCCGCGCGCGCGGCAGCGACGACGGACGCGCACGCGCACGCGAAGAGCGCGAGTGTGATTCGATTCGCGACGTTCGAGCGCTTCGTCGGCGGCATCGTCGACGTCGCGCGCGTGGTACTGTCGCGCGCGCGGCGTTGGTTTGATCGATCTGATAATCTCTTCTCTCATCTTCATCTTGTCGTCGCGGCGGCTTTCCAACAGACGACGGGCGACCGCAAACAGAGTGGCGCGTCGTCAGCGCGCGAAATGTCTCGTCGCGCGAAAGACAGCGCGAGAAGAGGGATTGACGGTGAATTCGCGCAATGCTAGCTATTCGTCGAGACGTGGGTGATTAAAAACTAACCAGCCTATTGTCGCTTCTACTTGTACAAACGCTCGGGATGCGCCAACGCGTGTTCGATTCGCGCTTCCAATTCCTCCGGCGTCGCGATCCAATCTCTCGACTGCTTCAGCAAATCCACCTCCCGCGCTTGTTTTCTCAGCGAAAGCGCGTGCTCGCGCTGCCACCGACGCCCCGCTATGATTCGTAACTTTCGATCCTTTGCTCGCTTCAACTCTTCCTGCGTCCGAGCGCTCGCCCCGGCGCGCGCCGCCTTGGCCCGCGCCTTCTCCGCCGCGCGTTCCGCCTTGGCCCGCGCCGTCTCCGCTCTCTCCGCCTCGAGTTTCTCCGCCGCCGCCGCGCGTTTCTCCGCAAACTCTCTCTGCCAAACCTTACGCAGCTCGTTCACTCTCGACTTCCACGACTTGCGTTCGGCGAGAAACGCGTCGTCCCGCTCGCCCGATTCGTTCGTCGCCGACCCCGACGCCGCCGTCGCATCACCACCGCTTCCGTACCCGCGGCTCCACACCGCCTTCGTCGTCGTCGTCGTCGCGTCCACGCGCGCCGTCGCCGTCGCCGCCGCCGCGCGCTCACCTCGCGTCACCGCGCCGAGAATCCCTCGCCCAAACCTACGAAGCGCCGCGGACGCGACCGAGGACGACGCCATCGAACCTACGCGACGGCGTGCGTGCTTCTTCGTTCCCGGCGTCGAGTGACCCGTTCGTTCCCGGCGTCCGGGCCCGCTCGATCGATCGACCCGTTCGACGGACGTTCGACGCGACGCGACGTTCGTTCGTTCGTTCCGTCGTCGACGACGACGTCGAGTGCTCGAGTGCGCTCGAGTGAGGGAGCGCGTCGCGTCCACCGGGTCGTTCGGTTCCGTTCCGTCGTCAAAAACTTTTTTATCCTCCTTCGTACGTCCGTATGTCCGTCTGTTCGCGGTTCACGACCCTTCGGTTCACGACCCTTTTTTCGTCGTCTTCGAGCTCGTTCAGTCCCGGCACTACACTGCGCGACGCGACCGCGGCGTCGATCGATCGACCGACCGATCGATCAATCATGTCGAAGCGAAGCAGACTGGAGGTGGGTATCGCCGCGACGGATGATCGCGGGGTTTACGAAGACGACGCGGAGACGGACGCGTAAACCGCGGTCGGGCGACGGGGGTTCGTTCCGAGACGCGTTTCCATTTCCCACGTTCATTTCCATTTCCATTTCCACCCGCCGGCGCGAGATCGATTCGATCTCTGTGTCGCTCGTCGACTCCGCCGCGCCGACGGGTTTGTTTTCGATCGACGACGCGGGACGGGAAGAGGGCGAAAAGACTGACGCTCTCGCGACGCGACCCACCGCGCTCGGGGGTCGGTTTCGCGCGAAAAACGCAGGATGGATCTCGCGGACGGGACGGACCGACGGATGAGGATTTACACGAGCTTCGAG